>OGHR01000030.1_pt1 | contig 190367 bp, 186 predicted proteins | sample 1571621 | NCBI WGS metagenome assembly OGHR01 (sample SAMEA2582038, study PRJEB24529) | metagenome | biome: Human gut stool | place: China | collected 2011
TCTACCTCTGCCTGATAGGAATACATCTGCTTAATGTCTTAACTAAATGACATTGATCTTATTACCACTCCCTTTTTCGTTCAGGATTTGCTTCATTATGCTGATTTTGTTTTTTTCCATTCTCCAGTATGTTTCATTGTCTCTTGTAAATTTTGATGCTGTACATTTCTTCCAAAATAAACTCTATCCCTTACAAATTTGTTTTACTTTCTGATACTCTTTCTATTCCTCCCCTGTCTTATAGCCTTGGATGCTTTTTCTTCACCGATTTGATATTTTATTTTATCCTCTTCATCGCCAAATTTCTCCATCAGCAGCATCCGGATTTCGTCTACATGTTCCATTTTTTCATAAAAATCCTTTTTGCCAAACTTACTGTTATTTAGATATTCCCTAGCTATTTCAGTATTTTTTCTATACCACGGAATTCCCGCAACGTTGCCTCCTAAAATTCCTGCTTTTTTCCATAAATACCCATATAGTTCCGTGCTTCTTTCATAATATAGGTCAGACAAAATAATTTCTCCTACTTCTCCATCCACGTACATCAATTTAATTTGTGAATGCATATGATTAGGGGATGTCCTCAATCCAAAATCTATTGCCACCACCATCTTTTTGTGCAACAGCAGTCCACCAATCCAGAACCAATTTCTACTTTCTTTTACGTATGGATAGATGGACATTTCTTTAAATTTCTCTATTCCCTGAAAATCCTCATCCCCCAGCATTTTATTCAGTTCTGTTTTGCTAAGCACATCTCCGATGTGAGGAAGGCAACGATATTTGGGACTTACATACTTTCTCATAGGTGAAAATGTAGCAATTGTAGTGATTATAAAAATGATGTAGCCAAACAATGTCTTAGAATCTGTTTCTTGCTCAGAACAATAAAATATCGTACTTATCAATACTGTAAACAAACAGATATTCCACAACAGAAAAGCAATAAATTTCTTTAATGGATACCACTTTTTCCACTCTATTCGTAATAGCACGTTCTTTGGTTTTCCATACTTTTCTTTGGTTGAGGCATGCTCCTCATGTGGTCTATACAACACTCTGTAAAAGGCATTTCCGAGTATCATAAACAGGATTCCTAGTGTCGATAATAATGATCTCCCTAATATGTATTGATTCCCTAATCCTATACGTATATAAACCCATTGTGAACATATTACTCCAAATATAAGCAACTGCATTCCTACAATAACTAATATCGCTCCTACTTTTCGTTTCACCATACCCCTCCTCTTTCATTCAGGATTTGTTTCATTATGCTGATTTTGTTTTTTCCATTCTTTGTAATTTTTTAGTGTTTCTTGCTGACTTTTGACATCATCCATTTCTTCCAAAATAACTTCTATATCTGGTTTTATGTGTTGGTCAGGCAACGAATAGAAAATAAGATCCTCATCATTTACATATACGGAAATATCAAAATTCAAATCACTTTTTACAATTTCTTGCATGATATCAGAAATCTCTTTTGCGTATTCTTCATCCGTTTTTCTATCATTAAGATATAGATATACTTCTATTTCATACTCTCTTTTTTCCAAGTATTCTTCTATACTTTCCTTACCATTCCATTTTGTGGTAGTTGTATGACCTTGTATTTCAAATTGATAATCTTTTACAAAATCCTTATCCTGAAATAAAGGATCTGCAAGTGATTTTAACTGTTCTGAAAAATAATGGGCGTGATAATCATCTTTAAAATATCCCGTATTTCGTGCATATACGGTAGCTGTTTTAGATGAATTTTCTTTACTGACCACTTCTGCAATCACCCAATTCAAACCGATTTTTTCTTCTTTGTAGGTCTTTACTTTTGTAATAACAAATTCTTCTTTATATTTATCTTTTAATTTCGCTAACACATATTTCTGTGCCTCTTCACTGGAATGAAAATCACAGGAATAACGGTTACAGCCGTTGAGAAGTCCTAAGCAGAACACACTTGTTATCATACCTAATATAAGTTTTTTATATCGCATATGAACCACCTCTATGTGATTGAATTCTTTACTGTTTTCTCTCCTCTATATTTTGTTTTTTGCACCATTTTTTTATATGGTACGGTAATATTTCCATATATATTTTCCTATATTTTTCTGGTTCCTTTATCATTTCTATGAGAAGTTCACGATCATCTAAGTTCATCTCTTCTTTCAATACTTGAAATTGTTTTGAAAAAATATCTGTTACCTCTTCTTCAGATTTTCCTAAAACCTCAGTTGATACAATCCCCAAATTATGCCAGAAATATTTCCTCAGTAAAGATATTTTTTCTACAGATAAATCCGTCTTTAAATCCACCTTAACAATATCCCCGGTCATATAAATAAATACCATAGGTGTCGTTGCTCTTCCTATTAAGCTAGACGTTACTCTTGGATACCCAATAATAAGAAGATTTTTAGCAATCAGTTTCCCTTTTGCACAAATCCAATGTTCACTTAATTTAATATCACAATTCGTAATATTACTGTCTTTCTTCGATATCTTTTCAAATACTTCTCCTTCAAGTAACTTTTCAAGCTCCACTTTTTGTAACTTGGAATTTAAACCAGGAACACAGTGATATGTTGTAAGCACATATTTTTTAATTGGAGAAAAGAATACGACACCCCCTATTCCAAAAAGTATTCCAACCAATAAATTCTTCACATCATTGTCAGAAATAAATATAATGATTCCTGCCACACATAAAAAGCATCCGAACAGCCATATCATTACAAGTAGTATTTTTTTAATGGGATACATTCCTTTCCATTCCAATACTTTAATTGGGTTCATATCTAATCTCCCTTCTTTCTAGTATATGCTTGATATAATTTTGCTCGTAAAACTGGTCTTGTTGCCGCAGCCATAGCGGATAAAGCAATCATGCTGACTAAAAATAGTACCAAAACCATAACCAAATTCGTCAGGTAAAAGATCCACAATATTACCACGGAAATCAAAGTCCATAGATATATGATCATTTTTTGCGTTTTTAAATCCTTTTGCCCTTTCTGCAGCAATTCATCAGATAGGATATACGGCACTTCTACTCCCTCATTTTTTATCTTTTTTGCTATGTCATTTTCAAAAAATAATAAACCAATGTAACCGATACTAAGGCACAAAAAAGCGATAAAATGTTTCAAGCAACTATTTTGAGCCAATACCATATAAACCTTAGCATTTAATAAATATCCCAAATACAACGTAACCAAAATACATAATTGATATTTTAAGGAAAATGAAAATTTTTTCCCTGTTTTATATCGTATTATTTTTTCTTCTTTATTGTCATAATATAAAACAGCGTACTCATTTTCCCTGCATACCTGAATATATCTATTTCGTTCCAAAAAGAACATCTCCCTCTCTGTTTGAAAACTCATTTCAAACACTACTTGTCCGTAAACATTTTTTTACTTTTGCCACTTCCACAAATTCTCCGTAATGAAAAAAGATATCCCCTATTATTCCACCTAATAGAACCAGAAATATTCCGGTAAGATGCGTTGTCTGTATTGCAAGAAACATCCCAATAAGAAAAATAAACAGACCTATAAAGACAATAAAGCCTAATGCCCTTCTGTTCCATTTCCCCAGCGTGTATAGCTTTAATACCTCCTCTTTTTCCATAGGAATTCCTATTGTTTGTTCCTCTATGTATTGATACTTTTCTATGAATGATTTTTTCACTTTTTTATCAATCAGAACTAATATTCCAATTACCAGGAACAACAGCAGCATCCTACCATTTTTAGGTAATAATATACGTTGAGATACCTGCTCTAAAAGTATTGCTAATATCCCACCTGAGATGAAAACAAATGGAATACCTCTTGTATTTTGTTTTGCATAATATGTCGAAAGACAGATTTTATATACTTTCTGAGATTGTAAATCAAAATAATATTCATCTGTTCTTCTATCATTATTTTTATAACATAATTTTAGCATTCTGCTCTCCTAGCACTACCACTTCCTATTATTCAATAACGAGTTTCAATTATAAATCAATGAACAAGATCAAAGGGATAATATCTTTGTTCCTTCAAAGCTCCATCTTCCAAATCTAATATCTTAGCTACGGCGCCTGCTTCATAAGCCCAATATCCATAATAAGTATTCTGATCACTAAGATGACTATTGTGCCAGGCTGTCTCATTATGAATCCGATACCATTTGTTCTCTAAATAATCTTTTAATAAGAAAATTCGTTCTTGGTTTTCTTTTGCCTCAATGATAGATTTTACACTTTCATATAGATTGGGAAACACGAATTTTTGTGTTGTCATTTCCCATTCCTTATCTATCGCTTTCAAAAGAAAATTTACGAAATAATCATTTAGATTTTCTTGTCTGATCTTATTCTCCAAAGTTTTCATCTGACTTTTATCGATTCTAAGCAGCACACCTAATGATAATATTCTAATTAATTCAATATATCCTTGCCCCATACTCCAAGCCTGGCTATAATAGATCAACAATCGTTCATAACTTTCCTTGACTTTAGAAATTTCTTCACCCAATGAATATTCCAAATTTACTTTTTTTATATAATATACCATCAGCGCATTGCAGCCATTTATCACCCTTTGAGACTTAGTTCCATCTTGTTTCATAATTTCCGGAAGTATTTTCTCAAACTCACTGATACACTCATCTGTAAAAAGCAATGATTTTCTGAAAAATTCTTCCTTTTTCAATTTATCACGCATCATGAATCACCTTCTTTATGACCAACGGCTGATTTTTAGTTTTTACAAGCCTTTTGAATCATCTGACAAAATCGCTCTACATTCTCTTTTTGTCCCTGAATATCAGAACCGATTGCATTATTCATAAGGGAAATTTTTAATTTGTTTTTTTCAAAATATACCGTTACAACCTTTCTTCCCGGCAAGAGCCCACCCTTCACTTCTGCTTTTGTGATACATTCCATTGGAATAGATATTCTGTTTTTAATATTACGAACGTTTACAGAGTCAACAACAACAAAATTCAAATGTTGCTCTGTAACACCTATATAACAGTAAGCATTACTTAATGCTCCTAATGCGGCAGCTCCACCTCCTACTATCGCAGAGAGTCCTCCGATTGCTGCATAAGTTTTGGAATCAGCCATTAAAACTCCCCAAAGTTTGCATAGATACTCTCCCTTTTCGTTTAAAATAGAGTCTAACATTTCATTTTTATCTTTTTCATTCATTGTGATCATAATCATTCCTCCAAAATATTTTTCACTTGTTATTAAAAATCATCTTTCCTGCAATTTATACAAATGACGCAAACACGTCTAACAGAATCAAAAGAATTATGAGGCACATTCCCCCAAAAACACAGATTGTTGTTTTGACCAAATGCTTTTCCTTTATTGTCAGTATCATCATGGATATCACATCAAACGAAAAAAGGAACTGACAGATACCGGACAAAATTGCCACTATTTTCGAGTGTTTTCCTTCTTTACACGACTTTATGATATATGCAAGTGCATAGGGAGATGCTCCCAACAAAATTCCATAACCAAAAATCAAAAAGACAATCGTTACAAGTCCAAGCAATGCCATTAACGGTAATGGAAATAATGCCGCAACCGTTACGCCGATCGTAATGCTTCCTCCAATCAAATAAAACGGAATCAAGCCATATTTAATAATCAACGTACAGTTTAACAGTGTTTTTCTTGTCCACTTTCTTCCTACGGTTAATACAGTAATCAAATTAACAACTCCCATAATAAACGGTAAAAGAATTGAAAGAATCTTCAATTCCATTACATGATTAAATAAACCGGGTAAAAGAAAAAATGTATAAGATACAATTACATATAAAGTTGGAATTAAATATGCCATTACCTTTCTCCTCTCAGTATTCTACTTGCAATTTTCCATCCCTTTATGGGATGATTTCCTATAAAAGCGATTGTCAGTAAAATCGTCAACAAGCACATCAACGAATTTAAAAAAGCATATACTAGGACAGATGGGACAACCCATATCATTAGGAAATGAGAGACTGCACATATCCCAACCATGACAAGAATCAGAAAAATGTATGTAAAAAAATATCTGTGATTCTGTTTTGCCATTGTCTGCTTTTCTTCTAGTCCACAGGAATAGATTCTTACATTTTTTTCAATTTTTCTTTTTGCACGTTTTAGCATATATCCAGCGATAAGTACGCCTAACGCAACTCCAATCCCCACAGAAATCCAATACAACAGATTTGCATCAAAAGAAATTGGCTTTTCTATTTTCCTTACAAACGCATATATCACAAGTGAAATTCCGGCAATGATTCCAACAGAAAGCCCGTTCCCACCTTTGCTTTGCTCAAGAATGAACATTTCTCCGGTCTGTTCCTCATAATAATAACTGTTCATTGACTTTGATTCTGTGTAAATCCGTATATATTTCATCAAAATAGCACTCCTTTTCTTTGTCGATAATTTATAATAGAATTATATATTATCAGATATTTCTTGTATATATTTTTTTTACACATGACATCATAAAAATTTTTATGCAAAAAGCAGCCTGATCAACAACCAGACTGCCTATCCATTTATTCAAATTTTGTCTACATAATTTATACGCTTTTTCAGATTTAATGTTTAGCAACGCTAGGAATATTGGATTGTACATTAGTCCTACAACATTTATGAGACCATTATATGTGGAGACATAATTAAATTTATAACCAACCATATGCCTGCAAATATTTATCTGGTATTCGTAATCTTATCTGCTCATCTACATTTTTCCAAAATGCAGCAAAATCACAATCATTATCCCACTCTCTATCATTTGGTAACGCAATAGCATCATCTCCACACACTATATTACATCCAAAATGCCCTCTATCATAATTGAATACAAGCACAAAATAATTATATATCGTACATTTTATACTAAACATTTTATATGGCTCATCTGTAAGATTAAAAAGAGTTATATTATTTATCTTTTCATTAAATGTTTCCTTGGCTGTTCTAATTATATCTCTTGCTATTTCATTTGATTTATTTCTCTGCATACCAAAATCCTCCTTCTTCTCTTAAATACAAATAATCACCATTTTTTTTAAATATTTCCACTCTTAATCTTTTGCATTATTTTGATTTTGTTTTTTCCACTCTTTGTAATCTTCTTTTGTTTCTTGTAAACTTCTCACATCTTCCATTTTTTCTAAAATCACTTCTACATCTGGTTGACTGTGCTGTTCTGGTAGAGAATAGAAAATAATGTTATCATCATTTGTATATACTGAAATATTTAAAACCAAATTACTTTCTACAATTTCCTGCATGATATGGGAAATTTCTTCTGCATATTCCTCGTCTGTTTTTCCATCATTAAGATATATGCTTGTTTCTATTTCATATTCTCTTTTTTTCAGATATTCTTCTACACTTTCCTTACCATTCCATTCTGTCGTTGTTGTATGCCCTTGTACTTCAAGTTGATAATTTCTTATGAAAGGCTTATCTTGAAATAAAGGAGTTGCAAGTTCTTCTATTTCATCAGAATAGTAATAAACATGATAACCATCCTTAAAAAGACCAGTATTTCGTGCATATACAGTAGAAGTTTGAGAAGAATTTTCTTTACTAGAAACTTCTACGCTAATCCAATTCAATCCAATTTTTTCTTCTTTGTACTTCTTCACTTCTTTAATGGTAAATTCTTCATTGTATTTGTCCTTTAATTTTGCTAATACATATTTTTGTGCTTCTTCACTTGAATTAAAATCATGAGAATAACCACCACAACCACTTAACAGCCCTAAACCAAGCACACTTGCTATAATACTCAATACAATTTTTTTATATCGCATAATTGCCACCTCAATGTGATTTTATGATTTAACATAGTTCTATAAACTGGTAGTTGTAGTTTAAATTTTATTTTCAAATTATGGACTGTTCAATAAATGCTTTTACTGCATATACATCTTTTAATTCTTCATATCGAGGAAATCCATCAGAATTATACTTTGAGTAAGTCAAATGAAAAATATAGTAGATGTCCGCATTCCTTCCGTTGTCAGTAACATATAACACATCATCATTAGATTCACACTTTGCTACTGCCCAAATTCTTTTGTCATATAAGAAGTGATCTTCCCCAATTTCATTTTTCAATTCAGTAACAAACATTCCATCAGCCTGTGTTAACGGAAGCATATACCAGTTAAAATCTTCACCATATTTATCATATAAATCACTAAAAACTTCTTCTATTGTCATTATCAATTCTACCTTAAATTCTAAGTTATAAGTCAGTCAAAAAAATTTTTGAAATACCTTTTTTCTGAAGTTTGTATTTTTGAACTTGGGATAATGGAATTTCAAATGCTGTGCTTGTCTTTGGAAATTTATTGTTCAATATATCATCATAGAGAACGGTAATAAATTTCCTCCATTCTTTTAAGTCAGTTGTCTTTGTTGAATCGTCTAAGAAAGCATAACCATCACTTAAATAAAATATCTCTAATGCTAGTGCTAAATCACAACTGGGGGCAGCAAGTATTTGTTTTGGAATTTCAAATCCGTCATCCCAGTTGTATTCATTTAGCTTACTTCTCAAATCATTATATACCATTTTTATATCTCCCAAATTCAAAGTTGTCTATTCATTTTTCGTAACAGCATCAACGATTTCTTGATATTCTTCATCTGTTAATACTTTCGCCCATAATCCATAGTGAACTTCATCAAATTCTTCATAAAATATAGGATCATTCGACTGGGTAATAGGAAATAATGCATGTCTATCTTCGCCCATCACACGATAGGGGGCAAGATTGCATAAAAAGCCTTTGTAATATATTTTCACTTCATATTCCTCCACATACAATTTGGATTTGTTTTATAATATTATACTTTATCCACATAAAGAATGGAAGAATTTTTCTTGCTCCGCAGCCTAATAGAACGCTATTTTTTTATACTTATAGTCCCCTTCATTCATTTCTCTGATGTATTATTTACCCAGTCAATACATATACTACCCTAGAACCTTATAATCCTTTGTAAATCTCCTGTGGAAGATTCCTTCGGAAACAGTTGACATTTTTACATTGGTTTGTTATATTAGGTTCAGTGATCGTGTTGCGGAAACTTGCGAAGCCCGTAACCGGGGGAGAGCCTACGGGTCTCTCCCTCTTTTGCTATATAGAGGTGAATACTATGACGAAAAAAACATTTGCCAGCTTTGAGCAGCAAATACAACATTTAGAGGACAAAGTAATCATCATATCTGATCGAGCTTATGCAGAAGCCATGCTCAAGCAAATCGGATATTTCCCTTTGATTGGTGGGTACAAGCACTTATTCCGAGTTCCTTTTACCAAAACATATAAAATAGGAACAACATTCGAGGAAATTGTTGCCTTATATGAATTTGACTCTGATTTACGAGATTTATTTTTTAAATATTTACTCCAGATCGAACGTAACCTCCGTTCGCTTATGTCCTATTATTTTACAGAAAAGTATGGGGAATCACAGGACGCCTATCTGGATAGTTCAAACTATAATACGAACCGACGCAATCAAAAAGTAGTAGCTCGATTGATTTCCACCCTAAACACACGCTTGAAGTCGGACACGCTGGACTTTGCCTTTTCCTTTGCAGAATACACCGCATAAGCGGTCTGAGTCGGCATATCCTTGATATTTTCTTTGACAGCGTTTGCCTTGTCTTTCACTTTATTTTTCGTATCTAAGACAGCACCCACCTTTGAGCCTGCACGCTGTCCCATGCTGGAAGTGGTATTGCCCCGATTTTCTTTAGAAGCCGTATTTTTTCTTTCGGCTCTCTTGCCAGCAACGGCACTTCCAGCCACCGCACCAGCCACACCGCCCGAAATACCGCCAGCACTTACCGCCCTTGCAATACGATGTTCCATACGTCTAGCCCTATGTCGCATAAACAGATACGGTCTGCGGAAAATTCTTCGTAGCTCATTGCACAGATAATGGTCCGATGAAAGGCTTTTGGGGAATCCTAAAACGAGAAATGTACTACAAACAAAAGTTTCATACTAGAGAAGAATTAGTTCAGGCAATTACGGAATATATGAATTATTATACAAATGATCGTCCGCAGCGTGGACTTGGAATCTTAACACCGATGGAATTTTACGAAAAACAATTATTAGTAGCATAAAAATGTTGCCCGGCATATACTGGGCAACACAAAAACTTTATATTTTTTTATTTGTCTACTTGACGGGTAGCACACCAAACCATATAATGGGAGATATTTATTTAGAAAATTATAGTTCATTTCTTCATATCACTGAAAGTATCCTTAAATCCGTTCTGGCACATAAAATGCTTCAACCCTAATTTCATTTTCTTCATGTTCCATATTTATCCAATAATCTCTTACCATACATCCTGCATGATAATCTTGCAAAGAGTATATTTCTAAAGTCTGAAAATCGACTATACAAAGTGGTATTACTTTCTTTTCTTCGTATTCCCATTTTGAATATCTCAAGCTCTCTGTAATCTTATCTAAACATTTCTGACACAAATGCTCCGCCAAAAAATTCATATCCAACTTATAAGTATCTGGAAGCATTATTTCCGCATTTGCCATTCCCCGGCTTGGTGATCCACCAGTCGAATAGAATGTACCTCCTGTATTGGTATATGTAATCTGTGAACCTTTAGAATCCTTATAGCTATCTAATCTCAATTCCACTATATACCAATCCAACAAAGATATAATTCCAATATCATCCGATCCCTGAAATACCCCCATTAGACTTTCATTGTTTAAACCGCATAAATAACATGTACTAATATCTTTCAGTTCGGACTTTTCTCCCTCAAAAGATATCTCTACTCTCTTTTGGCTGTGCAGCCATTTCTCTCTAATCTTTTCTTTCTGCCCTGCCATAGTAATTAAGGTAATAAACAATAAAACCATTACCCAAAATACCCACTTTTTAATTCGATAGCATCCCTGTCCATTCAATTTCATATTCCAACACCTTTCAATAATATCTTTTTACTATTCCACTAAGTGGACTCATTCTAGTCCCATTGTATCATTTTCACCCGTTATGATAAAGATAAAAAAGGACTAATATGAATCCAGATATAAGAGGGTAATTATGGAACAAAAAATCAAACAAACAGATATCTTTATTGGAAAGAACATACGAAAAATCAGATTATCCAAAGGTATCCATCAAACCGAACTTGTCCGTATGCTTCAGTTACAGAATATAAATATCACAAGAGAATCTCTTGTTAAAATCGAACGTGGAATTCAACACATCACAGCTTCGCAACTTCGTGGTATTCGGGATTGTCTGAATACTACTTACGATGAATTGTTAGAACCTGATGAAACAGAAAAAGCAAGTATGTAGCACTCTTCTCATACTTGCTTTTTTCTGTTACCAAACCCGCTCTACCATTACAGTAAAAACATCATATAGTAATCTTAAAATATATCCTATCACAACAAAACCACCCATGATGCACCCAATAATTATATTCATAGTCCATACACCAACAGTACCACCAATATCTAAATTTTTAGGTATCAACCATAAATGAATTTTATATATGCCAAACGGAAAACCAATTAGTAACCACATTTTGAATATATCAATCTGTCCTTCTTCTATGTAAAAATAGTGCATTAGCCATCCCCACAAGAATATAAACACAGCTCGTACTATTGATTTTCTTAATCTTTCCTTCATCATATACACCCCACTCCTCCCAATACCAGCAAATCACTTTTAATAATACCAAACTCCATGTACTTAAAGCATAAAACCTTTAATCATAATATCTCTTTCTTCCGGGCGGAAAGAAAATCAGTATTATAAAATCAACCAGCAAATTTATACTCTAACCACCTTGAGTTATATTATTGCAAACCTCCTTTTCACCACTATATTTTGACTCTGATACCGGTACTCATCATCAAAATTATCATAGTGTTTCTCATTTTTTCGTAGGACAAAAGTCAGCGAAACCCTTGTATTTACTGGGTTCTTTCTAACTTAGCATTATAATAACTCATTCCCCGGTATCTAAAACCGCGACGCAGATTCCCTGCCCCAAAGCACTTTCTCTTTGGATCTCTTCACACCAGTATCCAATGATCTGCTTTGCCTGTTTCATTTATGAACATTCCTTTTTTATCAGAATATTCACTTCTTCTGCCGGATGTGTTTATACCATGATGTGTGCCTTTCCTCCCGCAGTCTTCCCATCCATACGCAGGTCTTATCGTACACTTTCTCGCAAAAGAACTGTACTGCTCCATATTGTAGCTTGCCGGCAGAAAACCTGCATGTACTGTGGAATCAACTGTTCACACTCACGGATGCGTCCGCTTTGTACATATTCTCTGATCTGTCTGCAAAACTGCTCCAGTTCTCTATTCTGTTCTTTCTCTATTTTTTTATCCATTTTTATGATCTTCATAACCCATCTTCTCCTTCCCTTTTCTAAAAAATAGCACAGGCCAAGTAAAATAAGTATTAAGACCAATTCAACTCCTGTAAAAAATTTATTAAAACAATTTTCTCACACATTTCCCCTATCCACATATTATAGAACTGTAAACAACATTATTGGAGGATTTAAAATGAGTGAATTAAGTGCAACAAACTGCGGATGTGGATGCGAATCAAACTTTGGCGGGAACTCCTGTATCTGGATCATTCTCCTGCTTCTGTGCTGTGGCGGATGTGGCAATGGATGGAGCAACGGTAACGGATGCGGCAATGACAGCTGTCTGTGGATCATCCTTCTTCTGATCTTCTGCGGAGGATGCGGCAATGGATTCGGAAACAACGGATGTGGATGCAGCAATAACGGATGCGGATGCTAATCTGCCTTTGAACGCAAAACTCCCCGGCAATCTGCCGGGGAATTTTTAATGCCCGGCTTTTTCCGACCGGATCTTTTCTCTGTCTTTCTTTTCCTTCTCTTTGTCCAACCTGTTTTTCAACATGCAGTTTTCATCAATCTCGTATACCGCATTTCCGTCAATGATCAGTTTTCGTTTCATAAAAATCCTCTTTTCTTTTTTCTTCCTTTCTTTATAGTATGATACCAACTAAAAAAAGTCATTCAGGTTTTCATTCATTTTCGTGTACTTTTCCACATATATATTTACAACGCTACATACCGGGAGGATTTATGGAAAAGAATCCAAAACACTTTCTGACACCTTTTGATGAACTGACTACTTCCAGACAATTACAGACGATCAAACTTTTGCTGCCCTATCTTCCAACAAACGGCCAACGGATGCTGGGGATCTTCATCCGCCTGAATGAATTGCAGAATGCCATTCATCTCTTTCGGGGATTTCCGGTTTCCCCTCCTTCTGACTCTCTTTCTCCATCCCGGATTTTAAGTGACCTCTCACCCTATCTTTCCGAAGAAGAATCACAGCAGATGGCGCAGGTAAACCAGCTTCTGCAGATGATGGAGCTTTTTCAGAATATGCCGGCAGACAATCCTACCGGTTTTTCTCCTGATCTGCTGATGGGAATGTTGAATCCGGAACAAAAAGAAATGTTTCAGACATATGATGCCATGTTTTCCGATACAATGAATCAAATGGATTTTACAACTTCTAAAGGAGGTACTTCACATGAACGAATGGATGAATCATCCAAAAATGCAGAACATGGATCCAATCAAACTGGAACTGATTAAAATGGCCGCTGCACAAACTGCCGGAAAATCCGGAAAAGACCTCGCGCCCATCTTGTTCGCACTGATCACCAATGCGGGAAAGCATAATATTCAGTTCTCGCCGGAAGAAATCACTCTGATTCTGGATCTTCTGAAAGAAGGAAAATCAGATGCCGAAAAAGCACAGATCGACCGCACCGTCAATATGGCTGCGTCCATGTTAAAGAAGAAGGCATAAAACCTTCTTCTTTTCATTTCATTGCATTCTGTCTCGTCTTCCTGTACAATATTGAACTAGAATCAAATATTCAGGAGGATTTCTATGCAGACTCTCATGCTTACAGTTGAATATGACGGCACCCGGTATGCAGGCTGGAAGGCCGCTCCCAAAAAAGAAAATCTTGATACGGTCTTGGGGAGAATCCATACTGCTCTTGCCAGGCTGCTCAAAGAGGACATACAGTTATTCTGTGCCGCAAAAACAGACCCTGGTGTTCATGCAAGAGGGCAGATTCTCAGCTTTCAGACCACTTCTTCCCTGTTGCCTTCTGCTCTAAAGAGCAGTCTGAATCAGGTGCTGCCTCAGGATATCGCCGTTTTAGATGCCAGACAGGTTTCCGAACGTTTTCATGCAGAATTACTCCCCAAACACTGTATCTGGGAGCTTTGTATCAAAACCGGTTCGACTCCTGATGTTTTCCGTCAGAAGTATACTTTATTTCTCCCCGACTTGCCGGATCCCCTGCGAATGCAGGAAGCATTTTCTTTTTTGAAAGGCAGGCATGATGTCCGTTGCTTTTCTCCTGTCAAAAAGAAAAAAGCAATCATGAGAGAACTCTATTCTCTCCGGATTGAGCATTCCGATGACGAAATGCAGCTTTTCCTGGAAGGCAGTGATTTTCTGCCATTCATGCCCGCAACACTCATGCAGCTGCTGCTTGATATCGGAACGGGCACACTGGATGCCTGCTGTATTCCTTCGATCTTTGCAGGAGAACATTCTTATTCCGGGCATGCTCCTGCCCATGCACTGTATCTTCATGATATTGTTTATATTTCAGATAGAAAGGATGATTTTTAATGTCGATTTACTATAGTATCCTCTACTTTTTTGTATATGGCTTTCTGGGATGGTGTACAGAAGTCATATTTGCAGCTTTTAAACAGCATCGTTTTGTAAACCGCGGATTTTTAAACGGACCGATCTGCCCGATCTACGGGGTTGGCGTTACACTGGTCATCGCATGCCTGGAAGCTTTCCAGTCCAACCTGTTACTTTTGTACATTTCTTCTGTCATACTGGTAACTGTTTTAGAGGGCGTAACCGGATGGGCAATGGACAAGCTGTTCCACAACAAATGGTGGGATTATTCCAAACTGCCTTTCAATATCGGAGGGTATGTCTGCCTTTTATTTTCCTTGATCTGGGGCGTTGCATGCGTTTTCATCGTATATTTTGTCCACCCGCTGATCCATCAGGTGTTATCCCTGATTCCGCACACAGCCGGAATTGCTTTGATCGCAATCCTTGGCATTGCTCTGCTTTCCGATATGATCGTAACCACTTCTGCAATCGTGAAGTTCAATCAATATCTGGAACTGCTGAAGCATATCACCGACGAATTACACGCAATTTCCAATCAGATCGGAGCAGAGCTTTATCAGAATGTAATGCACGTACTGGATATGCAGGAAAGTTCCAGACAAAAACTGGATGATGTCAAACTGGAAGTATCCGAAGAAATCCGGATGCAGATTGTAGAATTAAAAACAAGAGCCCAGAATCTGGGAGAAAAGGTTCCAAAACCGGCACGCCGTCTCTTAAAGGCATTCCCGAAACTGGAATCCAGAAATTACAAAGCACAGCTGGAATTGTTCCGGCAAAAACTGGAACAGCACCTTGGCAGACATTAATCTATCCTGATAAAAACCACGCAGCCCATGCGTCTCCAAACACCATGGCTGCTGTCATACCCATACATAAAAACGGGCCGAAGGCGAATGCTGTCTTTTGCCCGTTTCTTTTTTCTGCCAGAAGCCGGATACAATAAATCCCTGCCAGTAGGATTGCTGCCGCACTTCCCATAACGACCAGCTTCACTCCGATTGCCACCCCGACAGCTGCAACAAACTTGATATCACCGCCGCCAAAGCTTCCCGGAACAAAAAACAAAAGGCATGCCATCGGGACACTTACCGCAAACATCCCTAGTATCCTCTCCTGCCAGGAAACCGAAGGATCCACCAGTGCCAGCAGTACTGCCACCAGAAGAATCCCTGCATTCCATCTGTCCGGAATCTTATGCGTCCGCCAGTCAGAAATGGAAATCACGACAAAGATAAAAATCAGTATCGACTTTAACAGCATCGTCATCATGATTTTCCCGTGTAGTACAACTCGATCGGATCAATCGGATCAATCGGATGTTCTTCCTCCATTTTAACCTTCCGCCCTCTTCGTTTTATAAGCTCGCCGCCTTTATTATAAAGCCAGAATGAATACACCAGAACTTTATTCACCTTTCCGATCCTGTCCTTTGTTGTCTTTTCATACTGTACGCCACCCACTTCAAAAGGAACTTTCTTGTGGATCATAGAGATCAGCTCTGTCTCACACGTCACAGGCTCCGGCAGAATCGTATAAGCACGTCCCACACACCCGGTCTTGTGAGAATCACTTCCACCGGTCGTCACCTTTTTATATTTTGCCGCCAGCCTTGCCGCCCCTGTATTTGATACTACAGATTCACAGCAGTTATAAGCTTCAATAAAATCAAACCGTTTCATGATTTCCGGCGACTGATAAAATTTCTTTGTATTAGCGATACTCATATACTTTTCTCCGCACGGATGTGCCGGTCCAAGCACACCTCCGTTTCGATGCACCAGATCGATCAGCAGCGATACCGGCATTCCCCGCATCTCTAAAAGCCGCATCTTCACGCCTTCCGGCATGATCACCAGAATGTGCCCTGCATCTCTTGTATCATATTCGATCCCTTTTAATACCACAAAATCAGTGTGAACCTTTCCTTTCATGTGGTTTTTCCAGTATCGATATCCGTTGTATGTGTTATGGTCTGTGATCACCATTCCCTGAAATCCCTTCTTTTTAAGGAGTGTGATGTAATCCTCCAGACTCACCTTACTGTCAATCGATCCCTCTTTCACATGGCAATGCATATCAATTTTCATAGATAAGCCTCCTTTTTGTCTCTGCATTTTACTTACGCACAGGCTTTCGTCTCTTTTTTCTATTATACCGCGTTGCCATCCCTCTTACAAGAAAGTCCATCAAAAAAACACACTCTTCCCAATGCTTTCCACATTGGAAAAAGTGCGTCTGTGTTACTTATCTTCGTCATCCTGATCCGAAAGATCGATCTCCACGATTTCTACATCATCATCCTCATCATCCCAGAACTCATCCAGATCTTCATCGAAATCTTCATCCAGATCCTTATCCAAATACTCATCTTCTGTAACAATCTCTTCTGACACGATCAGATCTTCTTTCATCACTTCTTCGTCTTCCTCATCCTCGTCATCGTCTTCAAATTCATCTTCAAATTCCATTTCCAGCTCTTCTGCATGAGGAACAGCCGCTGTATGTACTTCTTTCTCTGCCTGCTTTTCTTCTTTAAACTCTTCATCCAGAAGAGCTCTGGCTTTATCCACTTCATTCTCTGTGGAATTCTGTTCGCGAATCTCCGCAGCTTTTTTCAGATGCAGCTTTTGACGCTTTCCGGATTCCATCAGAAACTGTACCAGAATTCCAAGGACTGCCAGCACCGCAAATGCCAGCGTGACCATCCAACGCTCTAATTCAACTCCTGCATGACCCAGCAAAACAGTTCCCGCCTGACTGATGCATACAGCACCGGTCACTCCTGTAAGAAGCATCAGAACCGGAACAAAAAGCTTAATCGTCAACAACGCAAATACCAGACCAATTCCAACACACACCAGCAGCCAGATCAGATTCGCCGGCCGGAGCCAGTATATACTTAGTGCTGCTCCAAGTACAAAGGCAGTCACAAACATTCCTGCCCGCTTCAAAATTGCAAACACGATTGCCAGAATAATCCCTGCCGCAAGACCAATGATCCCGCTCAGTGTTTCATCTGACGTAATCTGCATCGCCACAGCCGCTGCTGCTCCTGTTCCAATCACAAAAACTGTCAGAAATGACCAGAATCTTGCCAGCTTCAATCCAAAGAAACAGCTCAGAATTCCCAGTAATACCGTAATTCCAAGCGAAATAAGCACAATCTCTGCCAGCTTGTCTGCCATTCCAAGCCGCTCTAATGCGGTCGGCAAAACTTCCTTTTCCTGCAGCCATCTTCCTATTTCATTTATCATATCCATTGTACCTCTCCCTTATTATCTGAATCTGTCAATAGCAACCTATATTTTACCAACTTTTTCAGAAAGATACAACAGAAAGATGGATGCAAATCTTTTATTTTGATTCACATCCATCTTTACATTGTTGGCTCAATCACCTTTTCTACCTCTCTTCACTTATTAATAAGTCCTGTTTTTAAGATTTACTGTCCTGGCGGTCTGTACCTTCCTTTCTTAAGTGATTCTCATTTTCTCGCTTCCTCGATAACCCTGCCCCTCAAATGAATTTTACTTCTCTCGTAACTTTCTCGTCATTACGATAATTTCTTCATTTTCACCGGTTATCTTTCCTCGCTTCAAATGAGTGTTTGTTTCATCTGTTTTATTTGTTGACTTTATATTAGCACTCTTTTTTAATATTGTCAATGGTATTTTTAGTTTTTATATATTTTATTTTATAATTATCTGTCTTTTTATCTTTCTTTATTTATTTTACAGTTTTATTGTTTTATGTAAAAACCAAAAGGCCGTATACCAGTGCTTTTTCTGATATACGGTCTTTGTCTTAAAAATTCTTCATCACATTCTGGATCACTGTCTCCCGCAGCTTTCCTTCCTCTGTATTTCCTGCCTGATGATCTGCAAATCTTGCTTCTACATACAGATAATCTGCAAGTCTGTTCACATACTGCATGGCTTTTGCATCTGCTCCGTAATTCTGTGCCACTTTGCGGAATCTCCGCTCTGCCCTTCTTGTCACAGCCCGCGCAATATCCAGTCTTGCGGAAAGCTCACATCCTCCGTACAAAACAAAGTCCCTGGCTCTCGGAAACGCAGCTTCCAACTCATCGATCTGATCTTCCAGATGCACAGTCTCTTCTGCGCTCATGCGGTAATCCAGATTTCTCGGATCTGCCACTGCTGCCATGATCTTCATCAATGTTCTCTGAATCTCTGCCAGATTCGTCTTCAGATGATCCTCTGAAAGCACTTTTGCATGTCCGATATAACTATTCAGTTCATCGATCGTCCCGATCAGCTCGATCCGATCGTCTGCTTTCGAAACACTCATCCCATTTGCAAGAGAGGTATTTCCGCCATCACCTTTTTTGGTATATACTTTCATTTGCACATTTCCTTTCCCGGAACATTTTCGCTATTTAAAGGGCTGTTTTTTAATCGCACGGGCACTGTTTGCTCCCACTTTTCTGCACTGCTCTTTTGTCGGAGACAGATATGCCTCGATATTACGCCCTTTCTCAAGCCCCCGCATTTTCAGACAGACGGCCGTTCCAAAAATCCCGATTCCGGATCCCAGCATGGAATCCCGTGCCGCTTTATAGGAAAGCTTTTCCATACATTCATCCGGAAACTCTGTAATCTCATAAAACACACCCTCTTCTTCCACTCCTGCACAGACTTCCCGCAAAATTGCTTCATCTGCCAGATGTGTATATATAAAGATTGAAGGTTTCTTCACTATCATCGCTGTTCTCCTATATATGAAAGTACCAGCCCTGTTGCAACTGCATTTCGCGGACCTTCCTCTCCCCGGATATTTCCACGTCCGCACACGATCCGAAATTCTGAAAGTTCTTCCATCAGCATTTCCGGAATCTCAAAATCCTCCGCAGACCCGCCGACTAAAACAACATTCGAAATATGTTTCAGATCCTGCCCTGGTGCCACTTTCTTCAATGCACGAAATGCATTGGTCACAAACACTTTACGTTTTGCCTCTCTTCGCACCTGCACAATCTTCTCCATCGGGATATCCTGTTCCAGCCGAATCATTCCATCCTCCGTAAGAAGGACCACTCTTCCGTAAAACCTCGGATCAATGGACTGCTCCACAAATGTCATCTGTCCGTTTTCCATCCGCATATGGAACAGACTTTCCACTTTGGCAAGCGGGTACTTTTTAATCTGCTCTGCCATGTGCCGGTCTCCCAGACCAAGCTCTGTCTCGATCAGCATGGACACAAGCTCTCCCGCACCTGCCTGATGCGTCATAGATACCTTTCCATCCTCGGAAATCACCGCTGCATCCGTAGAACCGCCGCCCATATCCAGAATTGCAAGCGGAAGGCTTGTTCCGGGAGTCGTCAGGGCTCCGAGACTGGCCATAACCGCTTCCACGCCTGCCACCATCACGTTTACACCCAGTTCTATCCGTAATTGTTCTGCAATCTTCTGCATCGGAAGATGCCTCGTCTTTACCATCGCCGCGATTCCGACCGCTTTCTCAAGACAGGTCTCTCCTGCCAGGGCACCGGAAATCCGAACCGGTGCCATCGTATCCACTGCCAGAATATCAGTAATATGAATCTCTCTCTTCGCAGTCTCATCCAGATTTTCCATTCCCTGTTTGATCCTTGAGAACATATTGCCCACATTGGTGTCATGCTCTCCTTCCATATCGTAGATCGTACCGGCATCCGAAACTACCTGCATGATCTTCTCGGCACCTTCATCCAGATCAACAACTGCGTCCTGATCTGCATGGAGACAGATTTTTCCTGCGGGAAGAAGATTCTCCCGGATATTGCCGCCCGGTGTTTTTAAAACGACCGCACTTCGCTTTCCGATCAGACTTTTCGCAATCGGCGTGATCATCCGCGTCTGCTCTGCATCCAGTCCGAGCAGCGTTGCAATCCCGTACGGGTTGGAAAGCATACGGATTGTCTGTCCCGGAAGCGCCACTTCGATCGCTGCCAGAACATCATCCGGAAGCTTTTGAATTCCCGCCACCTCATCAATGATCGGCACTTTTTCTTCCAGACGATTCTCCACAAGAACCGCCTCATCTGCCTGCAGGATCACACCTGTGATCGTCAGCCGCTTCCTCTCTCTGTTGATAACTTCTGCGATCTCCTCATAGGATGCGGCTGCTTTTGCAAATACAATATACGGCGTTCCCGGCACGCCTTCCCGGATTCGCTCAAAATCCAGCGTTTTTCCGACTGCCTGCCCTGCACCTGCAGGGGTAGACGGGTTATGTCCGATCATGGAAGAATCTGTAATGATCGTCTCTGTAAGCGTCTCCATTGCTGTATCTCCGATAACCGGCGCGGCTTCATTCAGGCGGATCAGGGAAAGCGCTTCCGTCTCCATCCCAATCTTTCCCATAGCTTCTTTCAATGCTGCCCGTATCCCATGAACATTGGCAATGGTCCCCTTCGTTCCTGTCGTCTTACAGGAAGCACTGCTTAAGAAATGGACCTGTGCTCCCCCGACTTCTCCGATACAGACTTCTGTTGTAGAATTTCCAATATCAACTCCGGCAATATATGTCAAAGCAGAATCCCTCTTTTCTCATAAACCTCTGCCGCTTCCATTACAAGGCGCGCACAGTTTTTTGCATTGTATTTTTCCAACAGCTCCTGTGCCATTAAAACCAGTTCCAGCTTTGTGGAACGATTCGGACGAAGCTTATCGTACATCTTTAAAATCACATCATCCGGAACATCTACCAGTTCTGCAGCACGTTCAAAATTCTTTTCCATCGGATCATTGCCGTTTTCTTTTGCCACCTGTCCCTGTGCATAAAGCATTTCTTTTGAAATCTTAATGTCATCCGGGGCAATCTGGTTTCTCATCACTGCATCCAGCGTGATCTCATCCAGTTTTTTTCCTGTCTTGGATGCGATCTGTTCTCTTTCGTGTTCACCTAACGGGTACTGCATTTATCTTTCCTCCCATTCAACAATTCCAACTTCCGGATCCAGCTGCTCTGTCTCCGCAATGTGCATCAACGCTGCCTTCACCTGATATTTTGGTCTGGACATCGGATCATTTGTACATGGAATCGGCACTACCTGCTCACCCTTTACATATTTGGCAGCATTCTGTCCGATCTGACGGTAAGTCTCCAGATTCATCAGAGGCGCCTGCGGAAACAATTCCAGATTGGAAAGCGGATAAAGGTCTCTCTGATGGATCACGGTTGTCCCTTTCGACTGGATGCCGATCCCGATTCCGGAACCAGAAAGCTTTGCCGCTTCCAATGCCATAAAACAGACATCGGATGTATCCAGTATTTTGACCACTCTCGGGATCATTCCTTCCTCTTCAATTCCCGCTTTCACATTTTTCAGAACATCTTCCAGTAAAATACCGCAGATGGTTCTTTTAATCTCTTTCTGGAATGCAGCTCCTACTCCGATCACAACTTCCTTTGGATCTGTCCCCTGCTTCGCCCGCGGATAATCTCTGTAGGATGTCTTTTCTTCATTGATCCTGTCCCGCCCTGCCATAGAAGGCACCTCGGAAGATGTATGTGATCCAGTCTCCTGCCCCATCTCCGAAAGAACGGCATTGGTTATCTGTTTAATTAACTCTTCACTAATCTGCATGATCCTGCCTCCTATATATCCTGTGGGTTGATGATGTGCGGGATCTTCTTGATCTCTTCCCAGCGCTCTCCCTGTACCCGGTATCCGGTTCCAGGTCCCATATAGTCATTCGGTGTATTGATGCCGGACAATACATGGAAGTCTTTGTCCAAAATCGCTGCTGTCTGCATGTAATCTCCGACCACACGCTGCTTTAACATACTCAACACACTCTCTGCCACATCCACAAATCCAGTCTCTGCCAGCGCTTTTACGACATCGATTCCCGTGATGCCGCGTTTTAATACATCCTCAGCCGCCATCAGATCCGCGGTCACATCCCGATCCAGTGTATCTTTGCTTCCATGTGCGTAGGTAACTGCCTCCACCTGCGCATCTGTCACCGGTGAAAGTCCCAGCTGTGTAAACACTGCCTGCACCGCTCTTGCAGCCTTGTTTCTGACATGAATGACTTCTTCTTCCGTTACCGGGCGAAGTCCTCCGTCTACCTGCATATCTCTCTGTAATACATTGTAATCATCAAAGTCTTCGGCATCAAAGTTCGATCCCGCAAACATATTGTCATAGTTCGGCTCTGCCGCATAGCCGGAGAAGATAAAGTCTGTTCCCGGCAAGAACTGCAGCATCGTTCTTGCAGTACGGCGCATATCGGAGTTGGAAAAGCTCTGGTCATTGGAAGATGCACACTCCAGCCCAAGCAGCGCTGCCACAAGGTTTTCCGCGATGACTTCCCGGATACCGGACGGTACGGAACCTGTCACTCCGATACAACTTACAGATCCATTCTGGATTCCCTGACTTCCAGCTCCCTTTGTCGCATACAGACAGCGGCACTCCAGATACAGCATAGATTTCTTTTCACTGCTTCCCATCAGCACCTCGGAACCGGATCCTGATGTAAAGCGGACCTTCAGTCCTCTGGAAGCATACGCCGAATTCAAAAATGCTTTGGAATATGGTGTATCATCCCCATCGATAAACACCTTTTCCGTTCCATATACAGAGAGTGTCTCTGCATAAGTCGTCAGTCCGCGGATTCCCAGCTCCAGCTCTGTTGCTTCCTCTGCGGAGCACTGTGTCAGCACACCCGGACGCCCCACCTGAGAACCAATCAGAAGCGCCATGGCACTCAGCGGTGCATATCTGGCAACTCCCATAGTCGTCTCTTCCTCCGCAAATCCACGAAGAGCTCCCTCTGCCGCGTCCGCTGCAATCTGTACCGGATCATCTTTCAGATTTGTGATGTGCGCCTGATTTCCCGGTGTTCTTCTCGCACGGATCTTCTGCATTCCCATCATCAGCTCTACGACATTCAGATGATTCATAACCTCTGTCATCTTTGCAGGCGTGATTCCTGTCACAAGCTCCAGAATCTCTTTTCTGGACACATGAATATCCACGATCATGCGCGCGATCTCCAGTGAAGATACTGCCATGGACGCTTCTGCACGCTCTACGTTCATCGCATAATCAGCGATAAACTGATCGATAAAATCAAAGTCCTCTCTCTTTTTCCCATCCAGTTCCACAATTCTGCCGTTTGCTACTTTCACAGACGGCTTTGGATCATACGGACTTGTCATTGCCACAAATCCCATTTCCGGCCATTCATTGATATATCCGTCAAGATTTACCGGGCGCTGATCCAGTGTCTCAATTCGTTTTGATCTTCTCATGTTCGTTCTCCTAAATATGATATCTCCTACACACTATAGTTGTATTATACCTTAAATCCAAAAGAATCGCAATCCGGATCGTGGTGAAATTGTGCACAAATCCACATTATTTTCAAAAGAAATCAACAAAAACCCTCGCATTTTTCTTCTTTTTTCTCTGTGATTTCTATTTTTTGATGCTTTGTCTGCATTCTCCCATTGACTTCCATTTTTTCGGACTGTAAAATAGACCTATCTTTTTAAATAAGAACAAAAACTTATACAGCTTACCTACGAAAGGAGTTTGGCATATGGAACACTTAACCATCCCACAGGGGTATGTTTCTCCCCTGACAATCCGCGAGACTGAGGTGGCGATCAAAGAGATCAAGGATTATTTTGAACGCTCCCTTGCAAAATCACTGCATCTTACCCGTGTATCTGCACCTTTATTTGTAAAACCGGAATCCGGTCTGAATGATAATTTAAATGGTGTGGAGCGCCCGGTTTCGTTCGGGATCAAGGAGCAGGAGGACACTCCCGCGGAGATCGTGCATTCTCTGGCAAAATGGAAACGCTATGCACTCAAGCACTACGGTTTTCATTCCGGTGAAGGTCTTTACACCGATATGAGTGCCATCCGCAGAGATGAGGATACGGACAATATTCACTCTATCTACGTAGATCAGTGGGACTGGGAAAAAGTGATTTCCAAAGAAGAGCGAAACATGGAGACACTGCAGTATACAGTCCGCAAGGTCTACAGTGCACTCAAAGAAACAGAAGATTATATTTCCAGACGGTATAACTATATCGAGCCGCTGCTTCCGGACGATATCTTTTTTATCACATCCCAGGAGCTTGAAGACCTGTATCCAGGATGTGACGCCAAGGAAAGAGAGCACCGGCTTGCCAAAGAAAAGGGAGCGATCTTTGTGGCACAGATTGGAAAAGTTCTCGCTTCAGGTGAAAAGCATGACGGACGCGCCCCGGACTATGATGACTGGGAATTAAACGGTGATATCATCGTCTACTACCCTGTACTGGACATTGCCCTGGAGCTTTCCTCTATGGGAATCCGCGTGGATGAAGAAGCGCTTGCAAAGCAGTTAAAGCTTTCCGGATGCGAGGACCGCGCAAAGCTTCCGTTCCAGAAGTCTCTGCTGAACAGGGAACTGCCTTACACGATCGGCGGCGGAATCGGACAGTCCCGTATCTGTATGTATTATTTGCGCAAGGCACATATCGGAGAGGTACAGTCCTCCCTCTGGCCGGATGACATTTACAACTGCGCACTGGAACACGGAATCCAGTTATTATAAAAGAAAAACAGGAGTCTGCTGATTTTGAATCGATCAACAGACTCCTGCCCTTCTTTATTTCTTTTTTACTGCCACAGCCTGCATATGCTGTGCTTTGTATCTGTCTTCTACAATCTCTTTCGGATAGCGGATCACTCCATTGTTCTCATACGGATCATTGAAATAATATCCTTCTTCATCATATCCGACCAAAAGCATACAGTGCTCATTGGAAATCCAGGTAAATACTTCCCCGCTGTCTTTTAATTTCCACTGTGGGCCCGTGATCGGTTCTCTCATATTGATACACGCCCAGAGAATCACCGGCATTCCTTTGTCAATGTACTCTGTTTGTAAAGTTTTTATCTCTGTTCCCGTAAGATCCAGCACCTCATACATTTCACCGATCGCTTTTTTCAGCGCCTGAGTGATCACCGGTGCATAGCAGCCAAATGACTCCTCATCATAGGGACTTCCACAAAAATATTTTGTGGGATCCGGACCGTAAAGCTCCCCCTCACGAAGTTCAAACTCCTGCCTGTCCAGATATTGCTCAATAAATTCATCCACAGACATTTCGTATCCCAGATACCTAAGCAGCATCACAGCCGACACACTCTCGCATCCGGTCGGATAACGCACACTTTGATCCAGATACGGCACATCAATTACATTACGCATGCTGTTCCTCCGCATCCTTTTTCTGCTCTCGTCTCTTCAAAACCGTCAGTACTGCAAACAAGATCAAAAGACTGCTGCCCAGTGCAGCCCACCAGATCTTCACGATTCCTGCGATCAGATATCCTACGATACAAACTGCCGCCACGACCATGGCATACTGCATCTGAGTGGATACATGATTGATGTGATTGCTCTGTGCACCCGCAGAAGACATTACTGTTGTATCTGAGATTGGAGAAATGTGATCTCCGCATACTGCTCCTGCCAGAACTGCCGCCACAGAGATGATCATCATTTCCAGATTTTTCTGTCCCGGGAACATCGCTACTACGATCGGCACCAGGATCGCAAAGGTTCCCCATGAGGTTCCTGTTGAAAATGCAAGAAAAATCGCGATCATAAACATCACCGCAGGCAGGATCACGCTTGCCGAAGCATTTGTTCCCACCAGATTCTCTACAAATACTCCAATTCCAAGGGCATCTCCCATTCCTTTTAAGGACCATGCAAAAATCAGGATCGCCACCGCCGGGATCATCAGTTTAAAGCCTTCTACGAAGCTGTCCATAAATCCCTTAAATGTAATGACCTTTCTCGGCAGATATAAAATCAACATAAATAAAATCGTAACAGAAGTTGCAAAAATCAGACTTGTCTCTGCATCACATCCGGAAAAGGCAGTGAATACATCGGTTGCTCCGCCCAGATATCCGGTGTAGATCATAGCCCCGATCGCAGACAGGATCAGAACCGCTACCGGCAGGATCAGATCCATCACTTTCCCTTTTTCTGATGCATTTTCTGTCTCAACTGTCTCAAATTCTTCCGCACCGCTTGTGAAGAGATCCCCGTTTGCAGCATTCTTTTCATGACGCTTCATCTGTCCGAAATCAAATCCTGTGATCACCACAAACAATACCATTGCCAGTGTCAGAAGCGCATACAGATTGTAGGGAATCGTTCTTAAAAACAGCTGAAACCCTGTAATCCCCGCATCGTCCGGCACATAAGAGTTGACCGCAGCCGCCCAGCTTGAAATCGGCGCGATGATGCAGACCGGAGCTGCCGTGGAATCAATGATATACGCCAGCTTCGCTCTGGAAACTTTATAGCGGTCTGTCACCGGACGCATCACGGAACCGACCGTCAGACAGTTGAAATAATCATCTACAAAAATCAGCACCCCAAGTCCCGTTGTTGCAAGAAGCGCGCTTTTTTTGCTCCTGATCTTGCTTCCTGCCCAGTTTCCATAGGCGGCAGAACCTCCTGATTTTGCCATCAACACGATGATCATCCCCAGAAGCACGTCAAAGATAAGAATATTCAGATTCATGCTTTCTTTCATAATTTCAAAAAATGACACAAAAGAATCCCAGGGAGAAAATCCTGTATACAGCAGTGCCCCCACAGCAACTCCTACAAACAGGGAGCTGTACACTTCCTTTGTGAGAAACGCAAGCACGATTGCAAGCAACGGTGGCACAAGTGACCACCAAGTTCCGATAAACATAGAACCATCCATTTTTTCTTTCATCCTCTTTTCTATTACTTTTCCACATGATAATACCCTGTCCTGGCTCCGGCACTTGCCTTGTCATAACAGGGTATCCTTTCTTATTTTACTGGATGATGCATAAATATGCAATTATAATTTTTTATTCGTTCCTGTTCCATGCAAATGCATGGTTCATCGGCCCACTTCCTGCTCCCAGATCCAGCTTGAACTCCAATGCATCTGAAAGATACTGCTTTGCTCTTTTTACAGACTCTTCCAATCCAAATTCTTTCGCCAGATTGGCTGCGATCGCACTCGAAAGCGTGCATCCTGTTCCGTGAGTATTCGGATTCTCTATCCTCGTTCCGTAAAACCACCGCATCGCTCCGTCTTCTTTCCACAAAAGGTCATTGGCATCCTGTCTTTGATGACCTCCCTTTAACAGCACACTGCATCCAAACTGTCTGCCAATCATTTCTGCTGCCCTCTCCATATCTCTTTGTGTCTGAATTTCAATTCCGGACAAAAGCTCAGCCTCCGGGATATTGGGCGTGATCACCTCCGCAATTTTAAAAAGCTTCTCCTGCATCGCGCAGATTGCATCCTCCCGGATCAGCCTTGCTCCGCTTGTCGCCACCATAACCGGATCCACGACAATATGTGCTGCCTCGTATTGCCTCAATGATCCTGCGATCACCTCGATCAATTCTGTGGACGATACCATCCCGATCTTCACCGCGTCCGGTCTGATATCTGTAAAAATGCAATCCAGCTGTTCTTTTAAAAATTGCGGAGACACTTCCAGAATATCACGTACTCCGGTTGTATTCTGTGCCGTCAGCGCCGTGATCGCGCTCGTCGCATAGACTCCGTTTGTCGTCATTGTCTTGATGTCCGCCTGGATTCCGGCACCGCCGCTGCAGTCGCTTCCCGCGATCGTCAGTCCTGTCTTCATCGATGTCATGTGTTACTTACATCCTTCCTGTTATCATTTCTGTCAGTTGTTCATCGAAAGACTTCAGATAAATATCCGCTGTCTCTCTGATTTTTTCCTGTTCCTTGTTTGCTTTGTCATAGACAGCTGCTGTAGAAAACCCTGCCTTTTTTGCAGTCTCAATGGCATGGAGTGCATCTTCCACAACCAGCGCTTCATCCGGCCTGCAATTCATCTTTCTCGCCGCTTCCAGATAAATGTCCGGCCTGTCTTTTCCTGCACCAACCTCGCTGCAGAATAACAGCTCCGTAAAATACTGCCGGATCTCCAGCCGCTCACACGCCTGTCGGATACAGTCTTTATCTCCTGAGGTCGCCAGGATCATGGGATATCCTTTTTGTTTGAATTCTGCCAGAAGCTCTTTTGCCCCCGGTTTTAATGTCACTTCTCTTCTGTAAAAGGTTTCAATCTGGCAGTGGATTCCCTCCAGAACATCTGCCACACCAACCGGCAGGTGGTAGCGATCGATCAGATACTTTGCTCCCTGCTCCAGACTCATCTCAAACAGAATCTCTCCCAGATTTGGTTCCGGCTCGATTCCCAGTGTCTCCAGATAATGATCCGGAGCATGATCCCAGATTTCCATGGAATCCAACAGTGTTCCGTCCGCATCCCAGATGATCCCCTTGATCGTCATTGGATCGCCTCTACTTTCTTTTTCAATTCTTCTGCTGCCAGCTTCGGGAAATCCTGCGCAAAGATCGCACTGATTACTGCAATCCCGTCGATTCCCGTTCCTGCAAGCTGACTGACATTTTCTGCGCTGATTCCGCCGATTGCTACGACCGGAATCTGCACTGCCACACAAATGTCACGAAGTGTGGCGTGTTCCACTTCCACCGCATCTGCTTTGGAGCTGGTCGGAAATACTGCTCCCACTCCCAGGTAATCTGCTCCATCTTTTTCTGCCTTTATAGCCTGCTCCACAGTCTGTGCAGACACACCAATGATCTTGTCCTCTCCTAAAATCTCCCGCACCTTCCACGCGGGCATATCATCCTGCCCCACATGTACACCGTCAGCTCCTACTGTACGGGCGATTTCTACATTGTCGTTGATCACAAACGGAACTCTGTATGCGGCACACAACTTTTTCATCTCCTCTGCCTCCTGCAGAAAGTTTTCTGTATTCAGATCTTTTTCCCTCAGCTGCAGGAATGTCACCCCGCCTTTTAAGGCCTCCTCTACCTGGTGATACAGCGTGTCGTTTTTCGTCCAGCTTCTGTCCGTCACTGCATATAAAAGCAGAGATTCCTTATCGCACCTCATAGTTTGCTCTCCTTTCCAGTTCTTCTCCGGTCAAATTGCAGACCGCATCAATGATCCGGTTTCTGTAGGTGGAATTGCCGTCTCCCGGCTGCATATTTTCCCAGCCGATCTCACCTGCTGTTCCCATGATACAAACAGCCGCTGCCGCCGCATCCAGCATTTCTTCCGGATTCGCACACAAAAATGCAGTCAGCATCCCGGAGAGCTGACATCCGGTTCCTGTAATCTGTCCCATTTCTTTTCTGCCGTTTCGGATCACATAACAACGTTTGTCATCTGCCACCAGATCGATCGCACCTGTTACTGCCACGATGCATCCACAGGATTTTGCAAACGCTTTTACAAATGCCACTGCCTCCTCTAAAGTCTCTTCCGTAACAATATCCGTCTCACAGACATCCACTCCTCTTGCACCGCCCATGCCGCCGGAGAGAACTTTGATCTCTGACATATTTCCACGGATTACAGAAAAGCGGACTTCCTGCATCAGTTTCACTGCTGTCTGTGTGCGAAGAGTGCTCGCACCGGCTCCAACCGGATCCAGAAGCACAGGATGTCCCAGTTCGTTTGCCTTCTTTCCTGCCAGGAACATACTTTCAATACTGCTCTTGTGAAGCGTTCCGATATTGATGTTCAACCCCTGACAGATGGTTGTGATTTCCTGCACTTCCTCCGGCTCATCCGCCATGATCGGGCTGGCACCACATGCCAGGATGATATTCGCCACATCATTTACGGTCACGTAATTCGTGATATTATGTACCAATGGGCAATGATTTCTCACAGTTTCCAGATATTTTTTCATAAATGTCTCCTTTCAGACCTGAAGTTGTTTTTTGGAATCTGCTGCCTTATCGCACAACAAAGCGGGTACACCAATGTATGGCATACCCGCTGTCTCAGCTTTTCTATCCCTACGTTGGCATTATCCAAATCAGGTCACAGGTCGAAGCGATTCAGCTTCCTCTCAGCCTGCTTGATACGCAAGCTCCCTTGTTTTTTATTTACATTTATTATACTCCGTTTTTCCCCCATTGCAATCCTTATTTTCTTTACAATTTGATCTGGATCTGGTATTTTTTCATCCAGTAATTGATCTGCAGCACATATGCGATCATCTGAGGTCCTGCCATCAGCTGTCCGTACCACGGTTTTCCGTAATCCTTCGGCGAATTTAAAAACCGCTCTGCCTTCTTTCGATCCAGAAATGCCCGAATGGGCGCACTTGTATCTTGTAACACTTCTTCTCTCAGCCGGTCTGCCAGAAGTGCTTCGTACTGCGGATTGTATGTTTTCGGATATGGACTTTTCTTTCTCCAGAGTACTTCGTCCGGTACTTTTCCTTTTCCCGCACGGCGAAGCAATGCTTTGGGAATACCATCCTCACATTTCACAGACCAGGGCACATTCCATACATACTCGATGATGCGGTAATCTGCGATCGGCACTCGCGCCGACAATCCACACCAGGTACTGGTCCTCTCCATCCGGTCTAACAGTGTTGCCATAAACCATTTCAAATTCAGATACGCAATTTCTCTGCGACGCTTCTCCACAGAAGAATCCTCGGTACAGCACGGTGTTTCCCGCACGGCTTTCTCATATGCTTCCTCTGCATACTCTTTCATCGGAAGCTTCCGAATCCACTTTTCCTGAAGCAGACTCTGCCGGACAGATTGATCTGCTGACCACGGAAATCCGTCTGTCTCAAAGGCTTCTTTTTTATGAAACCACGGGTATCCTCCGAAAATCTCATCCGCACATTCTCCTGTCAGAGCTGCCTTGCTGTACTGTGACACCTGAGAGCAGAAATACAGCATAGAGGACTCCACATCCGCCATACACGGCAGACACCTTGCATCCACAGCTTTGTAAAGATATTCCGCCAGCTTTTCATTGCTGCACTCCAAATAGCGATGCTCACTGCCGCAATATGCTGCCATCTGTTCCACCCACGGCCGGTCCTGACTCGGCTGAAATGCATTTGCCTGAAAATACTGCCGGTTTCCTTCAAAATCAAAGGAAAATGTCTGAAGCCTTTCCCCCTTTTCCCGCAGAGCATCCGCACAGACTGCCGTCACAAGGCTGCTGTCCACTCCGCCGGAGAGAAATGTAGAGATCGTCTCTTCACTCTCCATCTGCCGTTTAATCGAATCCTCCAAGAGCCACGCTGTTTTTTCTACTGTTTCTTCCCTGGAATCTTCATGTGGCTGACTTTTTACATTCCAGTAACAATGATCTTTTAGAATTCCGTCTGCAAAAGAAAGATAATGTCCCGGAAGCACTTCATAAATATCTCGAAAAACACCGTTTCCGGGAGTTCTTGCCGGACCAAGCGCAAAAATTTCACAGAGACCATTCTCATCCAGCACAGGGTCCACACCCGGATACTGAAATAAGCTTCCAATGGCAGAGGCAAAAAACAGCGTCTCCTTTTTCTGCGTATAAAACATTGGTTTTGCCCCGATCCTGTCTCTGAACAAGAACAATATTTTTTTCGTTTCATCCCAGATCACCGCACCGAAAACACCATTTATTTTTTTCACAAATTCCGGTCCGTACTGCATATAGGCAAGCAGAAACAATTCCTCATTTCTGTCTGTGTCGGCTTTCAGCTCCCGCCCAAGCTCTTTTGCATTGTATAGTTCCCCATTCAAAATGAGCGTACACACGCGCCCCGGCCGTTTTAATGTAACCGGATGTGCATGTTCTGTTTCTTCCACACAGCGTCCCGGTGCAAATCCCATATTCCGGCTGCAAAATCCTGTAAATGTTCCCATTGTCTTCCCCTTTTCTACTGAATGATCGGTTGATACTGTCTGCCTTCCAGTGCCGCCTCGGCCGCCGGGATCAGATACTCCAGGCTGGCGATCATCGAATTTGGCTTTTTCTGCGGATTATCCTGTTTAAACGGTACAAAATAAACATGCTTAGTGTTTAACAACAACCCGATATTTTTCATATTCATACCCAGTGCATCATTTGTAGAAATCGAAACCAGCAGCGGACGCTCATTGCGCAGATGCGCTTTTGCAGCCATCAGCGCAGGAGTGTCCGTAATCCCATTGGCCAGCTTCGCAATGCTGTTTCCCGTACACGGCATTAAAATCAGCAGATCCAAAAGGCCTTTCGGTCCGATAGGCTCCGCCTGGGGGATTGTCAGCATCGGCTCTGCCCCTGTGATTTCCTTTGCCTTTGTCACAAAATCCTCTGCATTTCCAAAACGACTGTCTATAGACTGTGCCGCATCTGAAAAAATGGTCTGCAGCTCTGCCTCTTCCTTTTTTAATGCCCGCAGTGCCTGAAACACTTTTTCATAAGTGCAAAAAGATCCTGTGATCGCAACTCCGATCTTCCTGCCTTTTAGCTTCATGATTTACACTCCCTTTTTATGATTCTTTCTATTTCCTTCAAAATCTCCTCTCCCAGCAGTCTGCCTGATGTACACGGCGCAAAACGTCCCGGCAGGCCCGGCAGGACATTTATATGGATTCCCAGTCTGTCTGCCGCATCCCGGTCAATTCCTCCCGGCATGGAAGCCAGCTCCAGAATACAGACTTCTTGTGGCACTCCTTCCAGCAATCCCTCTGTCCACACAGCAGACGGCGCTGTATTAAAAAGAAATGCTGCTTTTTTCAGTACTTTTGAAAGATCCTTATATTCACAGATCTTCGCTCCTGCTTCTTTTGCACGTTCGCATGCGTTCTCATCACGGTCATACACCACGATCGTACATCCCCAGTTTTTCAGGCACTGATGAATTGCACTTCCGCATCGGCCATACCCTGTCAGAATACACAAACTCCCCCGAAGCGTAACCGGACTGTTTTGTACCGCTTCGGCAACCGCACCTTCTGCTGTGGCAGCTACATTTTCTCTTACAATCCGTTCCAGCTGCATCAGGTCATAGCTCTCACCGCCGCGGCATAAAATCCTGTTTTTCAGTTCTTTTGAAAAACAGCCGCCAAAGATACACTGTCCATGTTTCACATATTCCATGAGCTGCTCTGCATCTGGTTTATATTCCGCTCCTGTATTGAGCTTTCCTTTCCGCAATACAGGCACCGGAAGCACCACAAACCGGCAGTTCTCAAAAATCTCCCGAAGCCGCTCTGTTGTTTCCTCCTGTCTGGTACCATCCGGAAAAAATGCTGTTTCTGTCTGCCATCCATGCTCTTCCAGAAATTGTTTTACATAAATCTGCCTCTGATCCCCGCCAATAATTCCGATTTTTTCCAATCACACAAAATCCTTTTTCTTTTAACATATGCACACACTTTCATTGCGTGTCTGTATCTGAGACGCAAAAAGAGTCCGCTGTTTTTGGCGAACTCTTTTTTCACATGGCGCTATCCTAAGAAACATCTGCCGGAAACCGGATTCCCATCTTTTCCCTTGCCAGATCCAGAAACTGCATTTCGTTTCCGGACGCTTCCTCATATATTTTACTTTTCTCATCCTCCTGACTGTTCTCGATCAGACGCAGCCATTCCCGTATTTCATATACCATATTATTCTCTTCTTTTGGGATCAGGATCACATCTCTGCGCCCAGTACGCTCATGTATCGTAATTTTTCTTGTATCTGCGATCCGATCGATCTGCATACTCCCGTTTTCTCCCTGAACCTCACTTTCCGTATATCCACTTGTAATTTTGGAATACTGCAGAACTGCCTGCCAGCCCGGATACTGCGCCAGGATGGTTCCCATACCATCCACACCATTTTCCAGAAAGACGGAAGCTCCTTCTATTTTCTCCGGCATTCCAAACAATCGTACCAGCGGATGTACACAATACACTCCGATGTCCATCAAGGCCCCGTTGGAAAGCTCCGGCCGAAACGCATTCTCGATGATTCCTTTGCGGAAGTTATCATAACGCGACGAATACTGACAAAATCGAAAGCTCACACTCCGGATTTTTCCAAGGCGATACAGATTTGCTTCAATTGCCTGAAATCCGGGATCATACACCGAACGCATGGCTTCTAACAGCACCGCCTGTCCGTTTTCCGCCGCCGCTCTCATCCTCTGCAGCTCTGCCGCATTACTTGCAGCAGGCTTTTCACAGAGTACATGCTTTCCGTGCTTAAGCATCTCTACTGCCTGTTCACAATGGCAGGAATTGGGGCTGGCAATGTATACCGCGTCTATGTCCGAGGATTCTGCCAGCTCCTTTAGATCTGTATAAATAAACTCTGCTCCGTGCTTTTTTGCAAATGCCTTGGCTGTCTCCTTCTTTCTTGAAAATACTGCCGTGTGGACCAGTCCCTCACACAAAGCTGCCGCTTCCAGAAAACGGTCCACAATCGCACTCGTTCCAATAGTTGCAAATCGTATCATATTCTCTGCTCCTTCCTTTTATGATGATCACTTGTTACGGCTAAATTACTGGTTCACAGTAACCAATAATCCGAATATTATCATTTTACTATTTTACATATTGGCAAAGCAAGTTTAAAATAGAAATGAAAGGAGAATATGCAAATGAAATCTCAAAAACATCTGTTAAGCAAATTATTTATTTCTACCCTTTATCTGAGTGCCTTCACTTTTGGCGGCGGTTATGTGATCGTTACACTCATGAAAAAGAAATTTGTGGACCAGTATCACTGGATCGATGATGAGGAAATGCTGGATTTGATCGCCATCGCGCAGTCTTCTCCGGGAGCTATCGCAGTCAACGGCGCAATTGTTGTCGGCTACAAGTTGGCAGGAATTCCAGGAGTTCTGCTCTGTGTCCTCGCCACCGTTTTGCCGCCTTTTGTCATTATTTCCATCCTTTCTGTATTTTACGCTGCTTTCCAGAGCAATGTCTGGATACGGCTTCTTCTGGAAGGGATGCAATCCGGTGTTGCGGCTGTCATCGCATCAGTTGTTTATGATATGGGCCGCGGAATCATCCGTGAAAAAACACCGATTTCTCTTCTGATCATGGGCGGAGCATTTCTTGCAAACTATATGTTTCAGATCAATGCCGTCTACATCATTTTATTTTGTATTGCACTTGGCTGCCTGCAGACCTGGTATCAGAAAAGGAGGACACTCTCATGATTTACCTGCAGCTTTTTTTCAGTTTTCTTCAAATCGGAACCTTTAGCTTCGGCGGCGGTTATGCTGCACTCCCCCTGATCCAGAATCAGGTCGTCTCTCTTCATCATTGGATCTCAATGGCTGAGTTCACAGATCTGATCACCATTTCCCAGATGACTCCCGGACCGATCGCCATCAATTCCGCCACCTTTGTCGGAATCAAGATCGCAGGAATGCCCGGTGCACTTGTTGCGACTCTCGGATGTATCCTGCCCTCCTGCATCATTGTGACCATTATTGCATATCTGTATATGAGATACCGAAATCTGGACACCCTGCAGGGAATTCTTGGGATGCTTCGTCCCGCCGTCGTTGCACTGATTGCCTCTGCAGGAATTTCGATCCTGATCACTGCTTTCTTTGGAGATTCGGGGATAAAGCTTTCCTCATGCAACCCAAAGGCCGTGGTAATCTTTGCAGGCTGTCTGATTCTTCTGAGAAAACGAGTCAATCCTGTTCTGGTCATGGTACTTGCCGGGATTGTAAATGTGGGACTCTCCCTTTTTATATGAATCTCAGTAAAAAGGGAAAACTCTTCCGAATAAAAAGAATTTTCCCTCCGTCTTAAACTACAATTTCATATTTTTCTACATTCACTTTCGCTTTTCCATCACATGAGAACACAATCTCATCTGCCTCTATCGGTGTGCAGATTGCAGTTGTCACAACCTGTTCTCCGTCATTGACAAACAGTTCAATGGACTGTCTGTCCAGAATAAAACGAAGTTTCAATGTTTCTTTTCCTTCCGTAACTTTCCATATTCTTCTGCAGATTACATCTTTTGTCACTCCGCAACAAGTACGATCCACTTCCATAATCTGCTTTTTTCGATTATATGTATAAGTAGTCGTATATTCCATGTTATGTGCCAGTTCCAGACAAAATTCATCAAATTGGCCATTTTCGATTTCTACAGTCAGATCCAGCATCCTTCCTCTCACTTCATCAAACTGAACAGTTCCTGAAATCTCCTGGTCTTTCAAACAACATGGATTTTTACGATACTGCTTCAGTTCTTCCACCGGATTTTGATATAATCTTCCATTCATATACCGCAGTTCTCTCGGCAGTGTCATCATTCCCTGCCACTTTTGACCATCCGGAATCACACAGGCATCCCATGACTTCATCCAGGCGATTAGAATCCGACGTCCATCCGGAAGTTTTGTCGTCTGCGGCGCATAAAAATCCAGACCATAATCCAATGATTTTGGAGCTTCCTTCTGAAATGTATGCTCTGTTTCATTATATTTTCCTGAAAAATATACGGAATTATTTCCATTATGAAATTCATATTTCTGCGCTTTCATGTTCTGTGGCGAACAGATCAAAAAATGTGTCCCATCCAGTTCAAAAAAATCCGGGCATTCCCACATAGTTCCAATCTGACCTGTGCTATTTTCTGCCAACACAGTCTCAAATTTCCATTTCTCCAAATTTTTACTGGAAAAAAGTACAACCTGACCTTTCTGCTCTGAGTTCTTATTTCCAACAATCAGATAATAGTTTTTCCCTTTTTTCCACACTTTCGGATCTCTGAAATCAATCTTGCTACAATCCGCAGGCAGCATATCTCCGGTTATAACAGGATTCTGGGGTGATTTCACATAGATTTCTCCATCTCCATACGCAATACACTGATTCTGTCGTTCTTGAATGCTTCCATTCTCCATCTGCACATTACTTACTCCGGTATAGATGAGTACATGTTTTCCATCTTTTTCCGTTGCACTTCCTGAAAAACATCCTCGTTTGTCATATTCCTGATCCGGAGCAAGTACTGATGGCATATTCTTCCAATGAATCATATCATCTGAAACACTGTGTCCCCAGTGCATTGGTCCCCACTCCGTTGTATACGGATGATATTGATAAAAAAGATGAATCTGTCCCTGATACCAGGAAAATCCATTTGGATCATTGATCCATCCCACTGGAGCAGCTACATGAAATGCCGGTTTTTCTTCTACCGGAATTTTCTCTTGTTCTGTTTTTTCATATTCATTGGCTTTCTTTAATTCAATACTCATAATGTCTCCTATTCTTTCCCCTGTTCACTCTTCAAGGATTCCTGATACTTGTCAAAATACTTCTGCTTGATTGCAAGATAATCAGACAATCCATATTGTTCCATTTTCTTTAAATAGCTGTCCCACTCTTTTTCAATTCCGCCATTTAATATCCAATCTGCTTTTTTCTGTTCTGCATATTTTCTGATATCTGTATCGTATTGAGTCACTTTGTTTGTGTCTTCAATACTCATAAATACATTTGGATATACATATTTACTGTGCATATCTTCCAAATAGGTTTCATGCATATTGTCCAGACGCCATTTTGCATCCGCAGGCTGTGTCACATAAACATCGTAATATTCATTTAATACTGCTAACGGTCCATTCACTGACTGAGCTTCTCTGACTTCTACCGGAGACTCATTTCCAAGATCCATATGCTTTAACATTTTCTCTCCATCCTTGTTCGTTCCCATCTCGAAAATATTAAAGGAATCTTTTTCTCCATATGTTCCCCAATTGTTCTGTGGAGATTGTAAAGGCGCATACATCTGATCAATCCACGCCGCTGCCAGTGCTGTGTTTTTACAGCTGGTTGTCAGCACGCAGCGTCCTCTGTCAAATCCACTTGTCTCACTGTTATTCTGTCTGGTGATATTCACCAGACCATTCGGACCAGCCAATGCCGGAAGCATCACATAATCCTCATAATTATCAATATTCGAAATATCCCATGTAAAACACAGACCATAACGGTGGCTTTTCCCTTTCGCCACATAAGTAGACCATTCCTGTGTAAAAGCTTCCGGATCAACCAATTTCTGCTCTACCAGTTCATGCAGCCACTGAATACCTTCTTTATAGCCTTCCTGTACAGTGGTATAAATAACCTTGCCTTCATCTGTCACTGCAAAGTGATCCCCAGTGTCTCCGTATCCCTCACCAAATCCATTGATCAAAATTGCAGGATCCTGATCTCCATTGTTGATGATAAAGGACATCGGTATCACATCTCCCTCTATGTCAAATTCTGACTTTAGTTCTTCCGCATGATCCCGGAACGCAATTAATACCTTTTCCAGTTCTTCTGTTGTTTCAGGTACTTTCAATCCAAGAAAATCCAGCCATTTTTTATTGATATACGGAATATTCCCAATCGCCTGAATTGCTTCTTTCCCTTCCCCCAGCTGTTCGATCCAGGGGAAAGAATAGATATGTCCGTCCGGAGCTGTACACATTGTTCTGTATTCCGGATATTTTTCAAAAATAGCCTTCAGATTCGGCATATATTTATCAATCAAATGCTCTACCGGAATAATAATCCCCTGTTTTGCATAACGAAGGAGATCATAATCATTCATTCCCGCATTAAAGAGCCCATCCGGCAGATTTCCAAACTGTGCCAGTGCCAGATTTTTCTTATCCGCAAACTGATCTGCCACAAAGCAGGTCCAGTCAATATGTACATTCGTCTGTTTTTCCAACCGTTTGAAGATTGTTCGCTCGTTCGGCTCCTGTGTAGATGTTGCAGGAGCACTGGTGATAAATGATAATTCTGCTTTTTCTTTCAGAGGAAACTCCACGTCTTCGACTGGTGTATCCGGATTGATCTCTGCCTCCATCCTTTCTTTGCTTCCACATCCCGTCATTGAAAATACAAGCACAAGAGAAAGGCTTGCCGCAATAATCGATTTGATTCTTTTTTTCATAGCTGCACCTCCTAACCATCTAACCTTTTACTGAACCGACCATGATTCCCTTATCGAAATATTTCTGGAAAAACGGATACATGATCAAAAGCGGCAGACTGGATACAACAATCGTCGCATATTTCAGTAATTCTGCTACTTTTGCCATTTCTGCTGTACTCTGGATATCCGCAATCATACCTGGCTGTGGCGTATTTTGTACCAAAATCGAACGTAGTACAAGCTGCAATGGCTGTAAATTGGCATCATTCAGATAGATCATTGCATCAAAATAGCTGTTCCACATTCCCACAAAAGACCAGAGTGCCAAAACTGCAATGATTGGTTTACACACCGGAAGCATAATCCGGAAAAAGTGCTGGATTTCATTTGCTCCGTCAATAGCTGACGCTTCTCGAAGCTCTTTTGGAATGGACTGATAATATGTTCTCGCCAAAATCATATTCCATACATTAAAGGCTCCCGGAAGCAAAATTGCCCAGACCGTATTTACCATATGGAGCTGATTTACCAGAATAAATGTAGGTATCAGACCGCCGCCAAAAAACATGGTGATGATAAAAACAGTATTAAAAAACTTTCTTCCCACAAATTCTTTTTTAGACATTGGATACGCTGCCAATAAAGTTACAAAAACTGAAATTACAGTAAATGCTGTTGAATAAAAGAACGAATTCAAAAATCCTCTCCATATCATTTCATTTTCAAGCACTCTTCTATATGCATCCAGTGTCCAGTCTTTAAAATTGAAACTGATTCCCTGGCTGTTCAATACATTCGGATCCATAAAAGAAGCAACCACAACATAGACCAGCGGAATGAGTATCGCAAGTACAAAAATCCCCAGAACCGCATAGCCAAACCCTAAAAGCACTTTATCCGAAGTGCTAAGTTTCATTTTTCTTCTTGTTTCCATCTTCGTACCTCCTAAAGACCTTCCCCGTCATTGAGTTTCTTTACAATCCAGTTTACTGCGATTAGAAGGATTACATTAATAATCGAATTGAACAATCCCACTGCTGTCGAATATCCATAATCTCCATTTAACAGACCGATTCGATATACATAAGTAGAGAGGATCTCAGATGCTGGAAGATTCATATCTGTCTGCAACGCAAATGCCTTTTCAAATCCAATGCTCATAATATTTCCTGCCTGCAAAATAAACTGGATGACAATAATATTTTTGATTGCCGGAAGTTCTACATACCAAATCTGCTGTAAAATATTTGCACCATCTACAATTGCTGCCTCTTCCAGATCTTTGCTCGCATTTGACAGCGCTGCAGTATACATGATCGATGCCCATCCTGCTGTCTGCCAGATTCCGCTGGCGATATAGATTGTACGAAACGATTCCGGCATTGTCATCCAATTGGTATCAATCCCCAACACCTGATTGATTGGTCCTACCGGAGAAAGAAACATACGGATCATACCACAGAGAACGATTACGGAAATAAAATTCGGTGCATAGATCAGTAACTGAATCTTCTTTCGAATTCCTGCTTTTCTAATGCGGTTTAAAAGTAATGCAAGAATAATCGGTACCGGAAAGCCCCATAGTAATCCATATGCACTCAGCTTCAACGTGTTCATCAGATAATTCATAAAATCTGGTGATGACAAAAAACGCTGAAAATATTCCAACCCTACCCATTCACTTCCAAACACACCGTCAATCACATTATAATCCTCAAATGCGATCAGCACTCCACTCATTGGAATGTACTTGAAAATAATCGTCAAAAGAAGTGCCGGCATTAGAAAGAATAAGTATAACTGCCAGTTTTTTCTGACATACTGTAGCTTTTGTTTTGCTGTCTGCTTCACCGGAACCGCTTTCTTGTTTGTAAATGTCCTCATTTCTTTTTTCCTCCCTGCTTCTTTTTAATAAACCGGTTATGCAACCGGTAAAGTAACCGGTTACTTTTAATTCGATATTACACCAGATTCTCTAACATGTCAACATATTTTCATAAATACACGTTCTCTGTTCACCAAATTTTAGTCTTATTGCATAACCGGTTCCGTAACCAGTTATTTCTTAATTGCTTTTTTCTGCTGTTCTTGCTATACTGAAAGTAATTTACAGAAAACAGGAGTTGTTATATTATGGGCAAAAAGAAAGTAACCTTTGCAGATATTGCAAAATATACGAACTTTTCCAAAACTACGATTTCAAGATATTTTAATAGTCCAGATTCTCTTACTTTAGAAAATCAGGAAAAAATCGCAAAGGCTCTGGATGATCTTGGATATCAGGAAAATAAGCTTGCTAAAGTTCTGGCAAATGGGAAAAGCGAATTTATAGGAATCATTATTCCCAATCTATATCTGCACTACTATTCTGAGATGTTGAATCAGCTTTTGTCCAGCTACAGTGACTACCACTACAAATTCCTTGTATTCGTAAGCAGTGACAAAAAGGAACTGGAACAACAGTACCTGGATGAATTGATGGCTTATAAAATTGAAGGTCTGATTATATTGAGCCATACTTTTTCTTCCGAGGAGCTTGCTTCCTATCACATTCCAATCGTCGCAATTGAACGGGAAGCTGAGCATATCTGTAGCGTAGACACAGACAACTATATGGGAGCTGTACAGGCAACCAATCTGCTGATTCGCAATCAATGTGATGTACTGATTCATGTAAATGTTCCTGTACCTGAACACGTGCCTGCCTATAACCGTATCCGAGGATTTGAAGATACTTGTAAGGAACATCACATTCCATATGAACTAATGCTTCAGGATCTTGGCTATACTTATGAAACTACTTATGTAGCGATCAGACAGGTTTTTCAAAAAATAGACAGCACCTATTCTGGAAAGAAAAAAGGAGTCTTTCTTTCAAATGATACTTACGCAAATATATTTTTGAACCTGCTTTTCCAAAAATATGGAAAATTACCGGAAGATTACCAAATCGTAGGCTTTGATAATTCTCCAATTGCCAACGAAGCAATTCTCCCAATTACTACGATTGGCCAACAGATTGATAAAATCGCAAAAACCGCAATGGAGCTTTTGATTTTGCAAATGGATGAGATGAAAAAAAGAAGACCTACTCCTTTAGAACATCCCATTCACAAACAAATCACTCCTGTTCTGATTCGCCGTGAGACTACAGATTCCTGATATTTATACCTGATCGGAGGAAGTCCGCCCGCTAAAGGCATAAGTTACGGGATACCCGAATAGGTAAAAACCATCAGTAAAAAGACAGAGCCTGGAATCACACCCTACTCTGTCCTTCATATATTTTATATCCGTTTTTCTGTTCTCTTTTTACTTCATAAAGTGCCTCATCTGCTTTTTCATAAAGTTTTTCAAAACTCTCTGTTTCCGCCTGTCCAAGTGCGATTCCTATTGAGGCACTGATCTGAATCCTTTGTCCGTCCTTTTCATAAGTATTGCATAGAGATTCATTCAACTTCTTTGCCATCCGATGAACGCTTCTATCCGGTCAATCCTTCGAATCAGCAGCACAAATTCATCTCCGCCAAGACGTCCTACAATATCTTCTTTTCGAAAACATTGATCAAGAATCTTTGCGGTGTTTTGCAATACCTGATCCCCTGTTCCATGCCCCAGAAAATCATTGATTTCCTTAAAATGATCCAGATCCAGAATGAAAAATGCGTCCACTCCCTGTTTATTTTTATCTTCTTTCAGTGCTTTTTCAATATTCTGTATCAAGCCTTCCCGATTGTACACTCCTGTCAGAAAGTCTCTTTGCGATGCCTTTTGGATTTTATTGATATTTTTTAAGTGATGTTCTATTTCCGCCTCTTTTTCCTTTTGTTCATCGTAATTTTCCAGTACACCGATAATCTTTTTATTTTTTTCCTTTCCATTTATAATTGTTCTGCTACGGATCCATCCTCTTTTTCCACCATATTGGACCGGCAATACTACAGGCTCACATTCCTTTTCTTACATAATGCTAAAATACAGCTTTTCGTATTGTGTCAGCCCTTCTTCACAAATATAACCCGCTTTGACCATTTCACTCGGATGAATCCGATCCAGAGAATAATGTTTTTCACACTCGTTTTCCATATCCCCATACAGTAAAATTCGTTTCTGTTTCATATCCACAAATTCCTGCTGAAATGTCATATGATACACCCTGAGCTGAAACCAGATAAACGCAATCATGTTCAGACTCACTGTCAGAATCATGATAAAAATCACTGTAAAAAGCAGTTCCCTCCTCTGTCCCTTTAACATCCCTTTTTTCATTCTCATTTCTCCTTCTGAAAATTGCTGTCCATGATTCCTAAAACACATGAAACATAATATTATATTCCTGATTCCTCCCGATAATGACAAGCTCTCATCTATTTTCTTCTTTTTTATCATTCTTGCTTTTTTTATTTGTTTTGTATATGATAGAGATAACTTTTATTGGACTGATTTAAATTTATTTTCACAAAGGAGACATGTATGAGCAACCGACATTATCTGATCAATTCAGAAGATCTTCAAAATCTGAATGCCAAATTACTTTCCATTGCTTTCTCCAAAGACGAAGGTGACTGGAAAAGTATTATGCATACACATCATTTTACGGAACTCTTATTTGTAGTCAGTGGAGAAGGCAGCTTTTCTTTTAACCAGGAGCAATCGCCTCTACGCCGGGGAGATCTGGTCATCATCCCGCCTTACACAGAACATACCGAACGTTCCTCTCAAAATCATCCGCTGGAATATTATGTGCTCGGAATTGATGGAATTTCATTCCTGTCCCAAAAAGACAGAGAATGCGCACAGGTATTCTGCAATTTTGAGCATGATCCCAGTATTCATGAACTGTTCCGCCAGATGCTCTACGAAATCCGGACCGCACAATACGGTTCTCAGACCATCTGCCAGCATCTGCTTGAGATTCTGATTCTGAAGATCATACGATCCCAACAGCTCATTCCCGTATCGATCAACTCGATCCGAATGACAAAGGAATGTGCCCAGATCAAAGAATACCTGGACTCAAACTATGCAGAACACATTACGCTGGACACGCTGACCGGTTTGACACATATGAACAAATATTATATGGTGCACTCTTTTACAAAATATGCCGGACTCTCCCCAATTCAGTATCTGAATCAGACGCGTCTGAAGCGTGCACAGCATTTGCTGAAAAATACCAACTATTCGATTTCTGATATTGCGTCCTCCACCGGATTTTCTTCCCAGTCCTATTTTACACAGATTTTCCGGAAGAATTTTAATATGACACCGGTGAAATACCGGCAGGAACATGCAAAGAATTAAATTTTATACCTGAATACCCGGATAGGTACACAAAAAGGAACGCTCTCACAGAACTTTCTATGATCGCGTTCCTTTTTCTTTTATCAATCTCTAAATCTCATACCACTTAATTTCATTTGCTTCCATATCCAGATCAAAGCAACTTCCGTCTCCGCGGTAGACAGTTGTTCTCTGTGGCTCATAAGTGTTATTCACTACACAGTATTTTCCATTCTTCACATACGCATGTACTTCTACATTGTAGTTTGTACTGAACCACTTATGCAGATCTTCTTCATCATGAGAAGACCAGATGATGGAACGATATAACAGTCTGCTGTTTTCGAAACTATATGGAAGTCCGCTGATGTAAACGCAGCGTCCCTGTCCAAACTCATTGACTGCAAGCTGTACTTCTTTGTCAATCTGTTTGACGATCGTTGTACCGTCCAGTGCAAAGATGCTCTTTTTGCCTTCTCCGAAGTCGATCTCCCCTTTACAGTCTTCTGTGATGAAGTGCTCATGCTCTTCCCAGTTATATTTATCCATGTTCAGTGTAAATCCTGTCTCTTTTTCTACACCCATCACCGTTGCAAGCTGGAAGAAATGACCTTCATACTGATGAGCAGCCGGCTCTCCGACTCCGATAAATCCGCCGCCGTTGTAAACAAATTTCTTGATCGCTGTGACGATCGTCTCATCAGTCCAGTTGTCTCCGCCTGTGTATGCAGTATCTGCATCACCAATATTCAGTACCACATCAATGTCATCTAAAATTGCCGGATTCTCACGGATATCATCAAAGCTGATAAATCTGACATCAAACGGAGCACCGCTGAGCGCTTCGATTACACCTGCATAAGAGTAGTTCTGTTTGTAGTAGATCGCATGATGCACCATATGATTTCCCCATGCACGCATCTTGCCCCAGCAGTTTAATACTGCGACCTTCTTGATGCAGTATGGCGTCGTTCCTTTGATATTTGTATACAGAGTACGGAATTCGTTGCAGACACTCTCTACATAATCGATAAATTCCGGGAACTCCATCGCCAGTTTTAAGTATCCGCCGTATCCGATACGGTCAATCGGTTTTCTTAAAATCGCACGTCTTGCCGTTACCCAGTTGACTTTTGCTTCCTTGACCGGATCTCCTCCTTCATGGAACGTATCCGGGAAGAAGTATGGCAAGAATCTTCCTTCTGTATATTTCACCCCGTCAATATCACTGATCAGACGCAGCGTCGCACCGTTTCCAACACTTCCTACGACTGCATCCAGACCGATGGTCTTGAACTCATCCATAAACGGTTCCATTCCGATCCAGTGATCTCCAAGGAACATCATGGCTTCTTTTCCACATTCATGTGTGATATCCACCATCTCTTTTGCAAGCTTGGCAACCTCTCTTCTCTGGAATGCCTGAAAATCCTTAAATTCTTTGGATGGAATCCGATACGTATTGTTCATATATCCCTGATCGATAATAAATTCCGGACGGAACTTATATCCGACCTCCTGCTCAAACTGCTCCAGAATATATGGACTTACCGATGCAGAATATCCATACCAGTCTACATAACGCTCTCTCGCCAGTTCATCAAAAATCAGTGTAAACTGATGGAAAAATGTCGTATAACGGATCACGTCGATATGTGGATTGTCCTGAATATATTTTCTGAGACGCTCCATGGAATATTTGTGTGTCTTTGGCTGACGCACATCAAATGTGATCTGCTTTTCAAAGTCTGTCCATCCGTTTGTCACCGCATTGTACATATGTACCGGATCCCACATAATATAGGCAAGAAAACTTACTGTATAATCATGAAATGCCTTTGCACTGTGGATCGTCACATCCCCGCTCTCGCTGTCATAGCTCCACTGCTCTGTCGGAACTACTTCTCCCGTGGTACGGTCAATCACTTCCCACCATCTTGTGATATCATCATGGTCATTGACCTTCAGCATATCCGGATACAGATGGTTCATCAGATGAATGGATAACTCCTCTTCCACTGCTGTATAAAAAGGAGTCATAATATACATCTGCTGAATCTCTTCCGGATTTGCCTTTGCCCATGCGTTGTCTTTTCTGGTTGTATAATAAGTAGAATATACTTTTGCATCTACATTCTTTAATTCTTCTGGATAATCGGTTCCGTCACAGTCACGGATCGCATCTGCCCCCCAGCGCTTTACCAAATCCAGTGTTTCCGGCACAACGTCCACATCTGTAGGGATCGTAACCCTTCCGCTCGTACACTCTTTCAAAATGATTCTCCTCTCTCTTCTCTGTTATAGTCTACTTTGTATAAATCAAGAATAGAAGAAAACCCTGCTTTCGTCAATTTGCTTCTTGCTTTCATTTTTAGCATTCTTGCTGTTGTATTTTTTTCGTGTTGAAACTGATAATTTTATTCGAATTTTACATCCTCCCGCTCCAGAGAAATATAAATTTTCGTTCCCACTCCGACACGGGATTCCGCCCGGATGCTGTGTCCTAATTTCTGTATGATCGTCTTGCACAGGTACAGACCGATTCCCGTAGATTTCTGGTGCTCTCTTCCGTTATATCCGGTAAATCCACGCTCAAAAATACGCGGAAGATCTTCCGGGGCGATTCCAATTCCAGTATCCTCCACCACCAGTTCCGTGCCTTTTATATAAAGGGAAATGCTCCCTGCCTTCGGCGGGCGGACTTCGTCCGATGATGTGTATTTCAGGGCATTGGACAGTATCTGCTCGATCACGAACAGCAGCCACTTTTCATCGGTGAGCACCATCTGCCTGCTGTCCTGAAAATTCAAATGGATCTTTTTCAAAATGAAGATCTGGGAATATTTGCGAACTGCCTGCCGCATAATATCACCGATCGGATACCACTGGAATTTCAGGTCATTCCCCATATCCTCCATCCGCAGATAAGACAGTACCATTCCCACATATTCTTCCGTCTGAAAAATCTTCATTTTCATCTCATTTAGGAAATCCAGTGTCTCCTCTGCATGTTCCTCAAATTCCATTGCCTGTTCTTCAAAAGACTGGATCAGAAGATGCATAGCGGAAATCGGTGTCTTGATCTGATGCACCCACAGACTGTAATAGTCAGATGCATCCTTTTTGCTAAGGAGTACTTCGTTTTCCAGCATCTCTCTCCATGCAAAAATTGTCTCCGTGATTTCCTGATATTCTGCTTCAATCCGGCTCTTTGGATCCGGAAACTCTTTCAATTCATGCGGAAGTGCCGCAGACAGATCCAGCAGACTTTGATACCGCTTCCGATAAAACCAGAAATTCAGCGCTCCCACAAATAAAAGCCAGATTGCAGAGAGCTCTGCTCCATACTCGATCACATCAAAGGGAACTTCTTTTAACCAGAATAATATACAGAAAATCACAAGCATTACGGCATATACTCCGACAACCGGAAGTTTTTCTTTCAAATAAGAAATCAACAATCTCATTCTATCACGTACCCGATTCCTTTCTTTGTAGCAATAAAATCACAGATTCCAATACTTTCCAGTTTCTTTCTGAGTCTGGTCATATTTACAGTCAGTGTGTTGTCATCAATAAACTCATCACTCTCCCAGAGACGTTCCATGATCCGATCCCTTTTTACGATCTTTCCCGCATTCTCCATCAGGATCTGCAGGATTTTGAAATCATTTTTCGTCAGCTCCATACGCTCTCCGTGAAATGTCACTGCCGCATCGTTCAGATTTAAGATCACATCCCGATACTCCAACACATTTAACTGCCCGGTACAAGAATACGCTCTCCTTAATAATGCCTGGATTTTTGCCGTCAGGACATTCAGATCAAACGGTTTTTCCACAAAGTCATCCCCTCCCATATTCATCGCCATCACAATATTCATATTATCATTTGCTGAAGATAAAAACAGAATCGGTACACTGGAAATCTGTCGGATCTGAGTACACCAGTGAAATCCATTATAAAACGGCAAAATAATATCCATGATCACAAGCTGCGGATCAAACGCTGTATACTCCTCCTGTACGCGTTTGAAATCCTGCACACATGCCACCTCATAATCCCACTTTTCCAGATGTTCCTTCATTTTATCCGCGATGACACGGTCATCTTCCACAATCAGTATTTTATACATCGTCTTCCCCTTTCACGCTCTTATATATAGAAATAATATCCTTGCTTTTGCTCACTGTCAACGACAAGAATGCTCACCTTTAGAAAGTCTTTAGAATTCTTAAGTTTATATATATTGACCGTATATATTATATTTTCTATAATATGCTCAAAAGATAGATATACGGTTTTCTTACCTATCAAATATACGAAAGGAAGGGATGGATTTTATGACATTTACACTCAACACACCCATGTTTGATTTTCTTGTTCTTTCTATTATCGCCGAGGGTGATGCCTATGGATATCAGATCAGCCAGATCATCAAACGAGTATCTGATACCAAAGATTCTGCCCTGTATCCGATTTTAAAGAAATTACAGGAAAACGGCTATGTAGAGACCTATGACCAGCAGTTTCAGGGACGGAACCGCAAATATTATAAGATTACACAAAGCGGAAAGATCCGGCAGGAACACCTAAAAAAGGAATGGAAAGAGTACATTACGATCATTGACGATATTGTAAATGGAGGAATGGGAAATGACTAAGAAAGAGTATATGAAAAAACTTGCATACCAGCTTCGTCGTCTTCCTAAAGAGGATTTCGATAAAGCAATGGACTACTTTGAAGAATATTTTGAAGATGCAGGCATCGAAAATGAGCAAAAAGCCATCGAGGACCTAGGCGCTCCGGAAGAAGCCGCTTCCGCACTGATTCTGGATCTGGCACAGGAAAATGCTGTCAAACCGCCAAAAACAATGAAACGGCGCTTTTCCGCTTTATGGATCGCTATTCTGGCACTTTTTGCAGCCCCGATCGCACTGCCTCTGGCACTTTGTATCCTGGCTGTGCTCGCATCCCTGATCCTTGGAATACTTGCAGTCGTTGGAGGTATCTTAGTCACTGCACTTGCCGCAGTGGCAGGAAGCGTGCTTGGCATCATTGGAGGAATTGCGATCATCCCTCAGACTCTTGGGGGAGGACTGGTTACGATCGGTCTGTCTCTGATGCTGATCGGTTGTGGAATCCTGGTCACATATTTCACCATATTACTGGCTCGCTGGATCATCATCAAACTTGCCGGACTGCTCGGCAAACTTGTGAGAAAAGGGGGAAAAAGACATGAAGAAAAGTAAAAAAATCATTCTGACACTTTCTGCAGTCACACTGACTGCCGGTGTTCTTTTCACCGGAATCGGATATATGAATGGAGGACGATTTGGCTTTGCCTTCTCCGATGGAAAATTTATCTCTGCTGACAGTATGGAAAAAGAAAAACGGCCATTTATCATGGAGAAAAAGAAACTGGACTCTGTAAAAAATATCGATATCAAGATTTTATCTTATGCAAACATCCAGATTCTTCCATCTTCAGACAACGCATTTTATCTGGAATACAATCTGCCAGGAGAATACCCAAAACCTGTGTTCTCATGTACAGACGGCACACTCACACTGACTCAGGAAGATCGGGAACCGATCGCCATTGTCGGATTTGGATTTCATGCATCCCAGAATTCTGAATGCAGCGTCACACTGTATGTTCCGAAAAAAGCAGAATTGAACAGCTGCAGTCTCTACAGTGACTCCGGAAACATCCAGGCATCCGATCTGACCGCCTCTGATTTTGGTCTCGGATGTGATTACGGAGATGTCACTTTGAAAAATATCAAAGGAAAAGAACAACTTCGTCTCAATTTAGGTTCCGGAAATTTAAACGCTGATACCCTTTCTGGAAAAACGGCCGCAGTTTACAATGACAGCGGGAATATTTCTTTAAAATCCGGCACATTTGACGACCTGCATCTGGAGAACGACTACGGAGATGTCCGTCTGGACGGCACTGCTGTGAAAAATGCCTCTGATCTGACTTTGGATTCCGGTCATATAACCGTCGCCGACAGTACACTTGGCGCTGCGCGGATTTATAATGAAAGCGGAAATATCACACTGAACAAGACGAATGGAACGTCCATGGAAGTCACTGCTGAATACGGAGATGTCTCCTTTACAGATACGGAGGTTTCTGATGTTGGCACATTCACATTGGATTCCGGCAATTTCTCTGCAAATACAAGCACCGTCAAAGCGATCACGGTTAAAAATGACAGCGGCAATGTTTTGCTGAATCAATTTTCCAGTGAAAGCGCAGTTTTTACATTGTCCTACGGAGATCTGGATCTGACTGCCACAAAACTTGGCTCCTTTGACTGTAAGAGTGAAAATGGAAATGTTTCCATACAGCTTCCGGATCCATTTGATTCCTACGGATTCAATCTCCACACAGAATATGGGGAAATCGCTCTGCCTTCTGCAAAAGAAACTGCTCTTATCTCTGAAGAAGAGGATTCCTCCGAAGTTTCCTACCGTACAAATTCAGAGGCAAAACATAAAATCCAGGTAGAATGTGAAAACGGAAATATTCGGATTGGTTAGAAGATCTTTCCAAACAAATGGATATATTTCTTAAATAAATTGCATTGAGGGTGTGCCAAAAAGCACACCCCCAACTTTATTGAATTTGTTCTCTAAACTCATGAACTACCTGCATAAATTCTTTTACACGATTTACATCTACACGATTTTCAAATTTTCCATCTTTCTTGAAAGTTGTTCCAACAACAGCTGCATCCGCAGTTGTAAGTTTTCTCTCAATCGTATTAATGCGACATCCTGTATTACATAAAACAACAATATCTGGATTCGCCTCTTTCACACTTGCAATCAAAGCATCATCCACATCTTGTCCTGCAGCATCTGCCGAAATACATAATCCATCTGGCGCAGCCTTTGCTATTGTAGTTTTGGCAATATCTGCAAGTGGTCTGGTATCTAAGCTTTGATCTGATTCCGGGTTAATAAAGTATAACATCTTCAGTTCATCCAAAGGGAGCGCCGCTTTTCTTCTCAGCAAAGCGCTAAAATCATTGTTATAAAAACCACCATCTCCTACATAAACACCACAAAATGTTCCACGTACAAAGTTTGCTTTTACTGCCGCCGCCAATTCCAAACATGCCCTTCCATCACTGATTGCATCTACTCCATATGGTACTTTTATTTCTGATCTCAGATTTCCAATAACATATGCCATGGCTGCCGGCGTAACCATATCCATTGTTCTCTGATATGGGAAACTAAATTCATTGCTAAAAATAATTCCATTCACACCGCCATCCTGTAATGCATGTAAATCAGCTCTTGCATGTTCAATGATCACATCCATATCATTTTCTTTTTTGTACAACGGATCTCCCGGGAGTGGATCAAGATGCAACATCGCAATAATCGGTTTTTTCACTCCAAACAATTTTTCAGTCCATAACATTTTCTTTTCCCTCCAACTAAACAACTTATTATTTTTTAATACATTTTTATACTTTTATTATATCACTGGTATGCTGTATGTCAATATTTTATTTTTAAAAACCACACAATACAAAACATCCAATTAAAAAGGGTAAGGTTCACTTCTCTTATCAAGCACTAACCTTACCCACTTATTTTAATATTCAAATTGTCGATAATATCTGCGAATAGAAAGAGGATGTCTTAAGAATAATTCCATATATGCATCTACTCGATTATTTACACCGTGCATCACTAAATGCGAAATGCTTCCTCGAAACTCTGGACTGATTCCTTTTAACTCCTGCTCTTTCGTATCAATGATCGTATAATTTGCATTCACCTTTGGTAAAAATCTTGCAACTCTTTCCGCCAATGGGCGCTGCTCATCTTCACCCATGAATAAAGTAACCGGTGTATCATCTACAATAATTTCCTGCATACCATGAAAAAATTCCTGACAACTAATTGATTTTGTCCGGATCCACATCTGTTCTTCCCAATAACACATCGCATAAGAATAGGTAGCACCATATTGATTTCCTGATCCGATAAAGTAATGTGGAAGATCTGGATGTTTTTTCCAAAAATCCACTTTATTTTTTGCATACTCATATGCCCATTCATCCGAATCCTTTTCTACCTGAACCAACGCTTCCGCCAGATAGGATTCCATTTCTTTATTGTAACGATCATATTCTTCAAATTCACCATTCTTATACATAAGATAGTTTGCAACCATGTAAAATTTCAATTGTTCATTCATCGGATATACAATTAAATGCTCTCTCTTGTCTGGTTGCGTTAAAATTGTACCCGGTGTATCTATAAACGCAAACACACGCGCGCCAATCTCATGAACGCGATCCACTAACTCAACCATCTCTTTTGTGTTTCCAGACACAGAAGAGTAAATAACAACCGATTTATCCGTAAATCTTTTGTTCCCGGTTGTTAGAAACTCCGCTGCATTTTCCACATACACCGGTAATTTAGATCTCCCCCGCATATATACTTCTACCTGCATACCGGAAGCATATGTTCCACCAATCCCTATAAAATATATCCCATCAAATCCTTCTTCCCAAATTTGATCGATTACGTTTTCAATTTGTGAGCGCAATGCAAGTGCTCCATTCACACTCTCAATTTGAGCCTGTTCATTAAAATTGCGTAAACAGGCACCTTCCGATTCTTTCCATGCTTTTGCTTCGTATTTCATGCTGTTCCCTCCATATTGTCTTTTCATCGCAGACATTGTTCTGCCGATCACCATGCCCCAAAATATCCTAATGTCTCGGTGGCATTTCCAGCACCTAATTCCATAGATTTTTCAATGGAAAGTCCATCTGCAATTCCCTTTAAAAATCCTGCAATGTAACTGTCACCTGCACCCAAACTATCCACAAGATTTGCACATGGCACAATTCCAAACTTATGAAATACTTCTCCGTCAAAACATAAGCTGCCTTCTTCTCCCATCATGCAGATCACAAGTTCCGGGCCGGAATCATACAGTGATTTCATCTTCCTTCTCACTTCATCGGTATCTCCACAATCAACAGAGAAAAACAGATAATTGGTATACGGAATTGCCACTTTAGATTCTGCAGAATCCGGGTCAGTCGCACAATCAAACGCTGTTATAATTCCTTTCTCTTGTAATTCGCGAAACTGTTTTCCGACTTTTCCCCAAATATCACAAACTACGACATCGAATGACTTTATGTATTCCATATCCGCTTCTGTCAAAACATAATCTGCCAAAACACCTTCATCGTAATCTCCAAAAATGCGCTCACCATTTTTAATTTCGACCTGAGAAACGGCTGTTTTTCCTTCTGCAACTCGTAAATGCGAAATGTCCACTCCTTTGCCAGCGATTGCATGCAGCATCGTCTGACCATAGTCATCATTTCCAACCGGCCCAATATACGCTGCTGTTCCGCCAAGTCTCACCGTGTAAACAGCCATATTTACCGGACCTCCTCCGGCAAAAGCTTTCCCTCCCTCTAAATTTTTATAATAATCGATACAATTACTTCCAACGGCCGCTAATCTCATACTTTCATCCTTTCCGGACTTAAAGAAGGGATGTTTGCACTGTGAAAAAGGATCCTTCCTCCCTTTTCACAGTACATTCCCATATCCTCTTTCTTTATTTGATTGAATCGATAAATCGTTCTACTTCTTCTCTGTTCGGATATCCACACCCTGGCTTCTTTGTCATACTTCCAGGACGTGTCACTTTATAAGCTGCATACTTGCTGGCCCATTCTGTAGATTCGCGCAGGCTTTTTCCCCACACAAGATTTGCAGCTACGGCAGCAAGATATCCATCTCCTGCCCCAATGGTATCCACTGCTTTCACCGGTGTCGCTTCTACTTCCCAATATTCATCCCCATCAATGATCGCACTTCCTTTGGAACTACACGTCATTATGACGCCTTTACAATGGTATTTTTGCTGTAGTGTTCTCACAATTTCATAGTTTTCCTGATCAGAATCTTCTGGAAGATTACACAACATTTTTGCTTCAACATCATTCAATACCATATAATCCAGGTAATCCAATTCTCCCATCTCTTCACTTGGCAATGGACTCACGTTACATAAAGTTGTCATTCCGTACTCTTGTTTTGCTATTTTCGCACCGTCCAATGCTTTTCGGAAAGGCATGCCAAATCCTGTAATAAACACTTTTGCTTCTTTCATCGCCTCAATTGCATTTTTTGTTTCTTCTAAAGTCAACGCCTGACATGCACTGTCTCCATCGATGATCGTATTTGTGCTATCCTCTTCAATCAAAATCAGTCCCGTTCCTGTTGACACTGAATGATCTCTATACATGTATGTGGTGTCAACACCCGATTCACTCATCCACTGGTCTCCCATATCTCCCCATGGATCATATCCTACTTTTCCAATATATCCCGTGGATACACCCAAACGTCCGAGTGCAACTGAAACAGTAGCACCTTTTCCTCCATCTTCTTCTACATGCCAATTTGTTGCTTCCAGCGTCTCCCCCCGACGCGGAAATCGTTTGATATGACAAACTTGTCCAACTCCGTGACTATTTAATACAATTACATCAATTGGTCCCATTTTTCCCATTTTTATCACCTCTAATTTTCATCCAACAATTCACGGATCACTTGATACCCTTTTTCAGCAGCATAATCCGGCTCATTTGCATAGCGACTAAACAACTCCAAAGAAAGATAACCGTCATAGCCTACTTCTTTAAGATATCTCACAATTCTTGGAAAATCCATCTCTCCATCACCAGGAATCAAATGATCTTCACTTGTTTTTTCACAATCAACAAAATGAATATGCTTACAATCCTCTCCCATTTTTTCAAAATATGAGCAAACAGGCTCTCCATAAGTAAATGGTGCAGCAAGATCTAACATACATTTAAAGTTTGGCGAATTCACCTGATCCAACGCCCATTTCACATCATCCGATGAAACAATAATGGTTCCCTCATACGGTGTAACCGGCTCCAGAATAATTGTCTGGCCGATTTTTTCTGCATGTTCTGCCAAAATCTGCATATTTTCAATAAAAAGTTTTTTCACATCTTCTTTATTTCTTCCATAGCCAGGATGATTGCAGGCTAACATACAATATTTCGCATCAATCTCTCTTGCCATATCCAATGACAATTTAAAATATTCCAAACTTTCTTTGTTCATTTCTGGATTTTCAAATACTAAGCTATATGGAGAGCCAGTATTTTCTGGAACATAATCAATAATCGGCATATTATAATCTCTTGATAATTGCTTGATTCTTTCTGCTCCTCCTCTTGCCAGATCCGGTGCATACGCATGTGGTCTAAATCCACCCAATTCAATTCCGTCATAGCCATACTTCGCTGCCGCCTGAAATGCTCTTTCTAATGGGTAATTTGAATATCCTCCTGTAAACAATGCAATTTTCATAGACATTTTTCCTCCTTTTCTACTTTTTCCCGAGAATTTCTTCTATATGCTGCTTCACTAGCTTTGTTTCTTCTATATCAAGATAGCCAAAATCAAACCTCAACTCTTCATGTTCCCCTGGTTTGATCGTATTATATAAATGATTCTCTTTCTGATATTTTGTTGATCGGTTCGTACCAGTTGTAGGCAATGCAATTCCAATGCCATCTTCATCTCCGGTCCTGCACAGCCATCTCAATGCATACGGAAGTTTTTCTGTTTTAAAACGCACATAGCAGGAGTCTCCCTCCGGCATAACCTGCATTGCATGCGCCCAGCCCTCCTCATCGGATTCATACTTAATGTTAATACACATTTCCGGATCATTGCACTGGGATTCTGAATCTAACACATCTGCAATCATTGGATCGTCGAAAATCCGTTTTGCATACTCACGCATTTTTATCGCTCTTTCTGAATCTCCCTCTAAAATCGGTGGATCCGGTTTGATGTGCTCCTTATCCTTGATAGCACTATAGACAATATGAGAGCCTTCTACTGCCAGCCAGTTCATATGACACATAAACATATAATCCAATGGACTTTTTCTGCGATTATGGATATCTATATGCATTTCTGCCACAGTACTATTTTCATAAAGACGTAATTGAGGACTATATGAATAATGATATTCCTGGCTGTTTCGATATACATATGTTCCACCCACAACTAAATATTTTCCTTTTTCATCTCGCCCAATCCCAACATAAGTATCCGGATAATAAGCAAACGGCAATTCTCCATGAAGTGGATAATCCTCTCCCTCATCTGCACAATTGATGTTGGTCAATCCACAATGTATCAACAAACCACCATAGTTATCCCCAAATTTTGTTGTATTTTGGGGCTGATCAAAAATAGATTTTTGCGTTAAATTTTTCCCATGAAATTCAGCAAACCAAATCTGTTGCCCCATATAAGGCAAAACAACCATATTACAGTTTTTATTTCTGATTTTTAATCCGCATACACCCGTTTCGTAACGAAATGCTACTGCGCTGAATTCACCGTCTGACAGCAATTCTATTGGTCTGTCTGAAAAAAAAGAAGGTTTGAAGTTAATTTTTGTCAACTCCATATGTATGCTCCTTTCTACAAAACGTCATACCCATATTCTTTCGCAAGATCATCCAACTGCGTTTTCAGCATTTCCGGAACAAAGTCTTGATCTTTTGGCATGCGTGAATGCATTCCAACCGGACCTCCGCCATATTTCATCGCATAAATCCATGCTGCATTGAATGGGGCCTGTTTACAGAGATTTCGAATACGGAGAACTTTATGCTGTGCTTCCATACATTTTTTATAATCGCCTGCTAAACCTGCATCTACAATATCTTTCATTTCTTTTGGGAAAGGAACTGCCATAAATGAAACACATCCAACAGCGCCAAGTTGCATCATAACACCATCTAATCCATCACAGCCTCCAAGAAAATCAAATTCATCCGGATTGATGCGCAGTGTACACTGAATAAAATTCAAAATATCTACCGATGCATCTTTAAATCCTCTTAAGTTTGGATGTTCGTTTACAAGCCGACATAATGTGTCTGGTGCAAACAGTGTTCCCATCTGTACACAGTTGTAAATATAAACAGGACGTTTTGCATAATCAATCAGTTCCGCAGCATAATCATATAAAGCATCCTGGGTATGTTTAAAATAAGGCGGAGCAGTAATACAATAACAATCTGCCATACCCATTTCTTCATATAAATCCAGTAATTCTTTATTTAACTCAACAGAATTTTCAAATGCACAGGCCATGATCTTCGCTTTTCCCTGTGTCACACCATAAATTGTTTTCAACAATTTCATTTTTTCTTCTACTCTAAGTGCCTGACATTCTGCTGCTAAACCATTGATAAAGAAGTTCTCAATACCTTGCGCCATCTGCCATTCAATCAACTCTTCCACCTGTTTGTAGTCGATTGAACCGTCCTCTCTAAAAGGTGTTAAAATTTCTGTAAGTACTCCTGTAATAAAATGTCCCATTTTTATTCTCCTTTCAAATTTGATATTTTATTTATTTGCTTTTAGCCAAGTGTCATTCCGCCATCCACCAAGAAGTTTGCCCCATTTACATAAGAAGCTTCCTCTGATGCCAGGAATGTAACTACATTTGCAAGTTCCTCTGGTGCCGCAACCCTCCGCATTGGTCCAATTGTCACATTGTCCGAACTATTTTCAATTCCAACATCCTTGTAACTGTCAACAACCGTCTTCATCATATTGGTATCCACCCATCCCGGTGAAACTGCATTGATTCTGACACCATTAAATCCATTTTCATTTGCAGCATTTTTCGTCATATAAATAACCGCTGCCTTGCTTGAACCATAACCGATTTCATATGGATAACCAAACATTCCTGATACAGATCCAAAATTGATAATTGCACCACTTTTTTGTTCCTGCATGATCGGAAGTATATTTTGCATCATCAGAAAAGTCCCAAACACATTCACTTCGTATACTTTTTTTACATCTTCAAAAGAATAATCTTCTGTTCTTGCACTCGGACCTGGTATTCCAGCCGTATTCACCAGCACATCTACTCTGTTAAAACGTGTTCTGATCTTTGATACTGCTTCTTTTACATCCTCTTCTTTTGAAACATCTACACCCAGGCACATACTGTTTTCTTCTGTAAGATGCAGCAAATCTGCTGTTCTTTTTGCAAATTCTTCTTTCACATCCAACAATACTGCTTTTGCTCCCAAATCCACAAATTTACTGACAATCGCTGTGCCGATTCCTCCACCTGCACCTGTCACTGCCACAACTTTTCCTTCAAATGTCATTTTCCTGCACCTCCATTATTGAATTCTATTGAAATTGGATCTGAAAAGGAAAGTCTCCCCGATAATAGGTTTCTTTTATCAATGCATCTTTTAATCCTGTTTGAAAGTCTTTGAATCCAACCAGACTTCCTTCTACAAGCAATTCTCCTGGATCTAACAATACACAGGCACATGCGACTCCTTTCCCTATCTTGTATCCAAGATCATAAATTTTATCCTTCGCCTCTTGATCACCTCTCGAATATTGCTTCACTGCCTTTCTGATTTCATCATTCTGCAACAATTCATTGAGCTGATCGCCTGATTCACAGATATGTGCTGCCGATAAAAATTCACCGAACCTGGCATTCCTGCATTTCAATGTTTTTCCATCTATTACCAAAAAAGCCTCTGCACAATCTGTTATTTTGATCTCTAATGTTATTTTCTGGCCAAAACCATTTTTCAAAGATGTTTCCGTGCATTCCTTTCCACGTAATGCAACTGCTACCGCTCCTAAAAATGCTCCGGAATACCCCAATTTCGTAGACTCAATTTCCACCTTTCTTTCTGGTAAAATTCTTTGAAATTCTTTGAGCAAAGACTCCTTATATTGTTCAAACATCAAAGAAATCCCGCCGCCTATGATCACCTTTTGGAAATCAGCAAATGTACAAGCATTGGCAATAACTCTTCCCAAATACATTCCTTCTCGTCGTATCGCTTTTAACGCAATTTCATCATTTTTTCTTGCATACTCTGCTATTGTCTTCCCACCCAGCGATTCTTCTGATTCCAGTTTCCCGCCAAGTTCCAGATAATTCCTTGAAAGTCCTCTTCCTGAAGCATACATTTCCACAATTCCATTTACACTTCCGGTATCAGATTCTCTTCCGTTTTCTTCCACTACAAATAATCCGATCTCACCTGCATGCCCCAGACTTCCGTAATAAAGATTTCCTTCTATATATAGTGCACCTCCAATTCCTGTACTCACTGTTAAATACAGAAAATCATCTTTATCCTGCGCACTTCCAAAGTACTTTTCTGCAAGCGCACATGCATTGCAGTCATTATCCGCATAAAAAGGAATCCCTGTGTTTTCCCGGAACACATCACATATTGGAAATTCATGCACATCTAAAAAATCAGAGTCCTCCCACACACCGGTTACAGGATCTGCAAATCCAGGGATCGTAACTCCACCTACTGCCACTCTTTTAAATAAATCTGGCATTTTTCTGCAAAGCATTTCTAACGAATCCATCATCTGATGGATGATCGATTTTTCATCCATGGAAATCCACTCTATTCTTTCTTGATACAGGACATTCCCCTCAAAATCAACAAAACCTATTATGTATTTCGATCCGCCTATATCAACTGCCAAAACTAACGAATCTTCATAATTTTTCTCTATTTTCATTTTCATCCTCATATGCAGGGCTCATCGCATCATCTAGTGAAGCAACTAACGGAATACTCAAATCAATTCCCATCTCATCTGCAATCAAAAACGACAATACCTGGAATGGGATCAAATACTCCATTGTATTGATCAACTCCAGATCCGAACTATGTATCCGTAACGAATCTGCCTGAGCCAACTCCTTCGTACTTTGAATGATAATTCTATGTTTACAATATGGCTCGATTGCTTCAGCCAGCGCTTCCATTCTATTTCTTTCATTCCCTTTTTCTGCTGCTACAAAAAATACCATGTCATCTTTATGCAGGGCACGAAAGGGTCCATGAAGTGATTCTTCCAATTCCAATGCATACGTTGGCTTTCCATGACATTCTAAAAATTTCAGCCCCGCTTCCTGTACTGTTCCATAATTTGCCCCATATCCGATCAGGAAATATTTTCCTGCACCCATAACACGACTTTTATTTTCCCAAAACCAATTACACGTATCCTGAATCGATTTCTTTACATTGACACTCAAATGTTTACATCCTTCCAGATACATCTGATATGTTTCTTCCGTTATCTTCCCCGTCTGATACGCCGCTTCCAGGAAATTGAGAAAGATCAAAAGAATCCCCATCGTTTGTCCTTTTGTAGCCGCCATTGCCTGCTCATGCTGCCCTGGTTTTGTAAGTACAATATCGGAATATCCTGCCAGAATCCCGTTTGGATTTAAAGTTGTTGACATCACTTTAATTCCAACTTCTTTTGCACGATGCGCTGCATCAACCTGCCCTTTGGACCGACCGGACTCGGCCGGACAAACCAGAAGGATTTCATCATTCGCATACTGCTTTGCACGGTTAAACACACAATGATTGTGAAACACACCCGCTGGAATCGCAACTGCGTCTGCTCCCATAAGTTTTTCTGCCGCAAAACTTAACGTGTATCCCGCATAATAGGGGGATCCGTTTCCCACAAAATAAATTTTCTTAAACTGCTGTTCTTTGCAGAGTTTCACAAACTTTTTTGTGATTTCTTTCCTGTTTTCAAATATTTCTTGAAGCAGTTCTCCCTGTTCCATAATCTCATCCATCATCGCAGTACGCAAACTCATACTTCCCCTCCTAACAACATCTGGAAATAAATGCTTCTACTTCTTCTAATGGTCGATAAGCCGGTATTGTCCCATCGATCGTAACGGATAATGCTGCATATTTACTTGCCCATTCCATTGCTTCTTTTAATTCTTTTCCCCAAACGAGATTTGCAATCACTGCAGCCATAAATCCATCGCCTGCACCTGCTGTATTCACAACATTCTCTACTTTCACAGATGCTACTTCCATGTATTCATCCTTGCAAAGAGCCGCGCTTCCATCTCCTCCCAAAGTCATAATTACATTTTGAACCCCATACTTTTCACGCACTTTATTCATTAACTCTTTTGGATCTTTTTCATCATCATCCTGACAGATGTATTTTGCTTCTACTTCATTGATAAATAAGTAATCCACATAATCCAGCCTTCCCATGTCTTCTTCCGGAAGCGGACTTGGATTCAGTGCTGTGATCATTCCGAGTTCCTTTGCATGTTTTGCACCAGAAAGAGCGATCTTCATAGGCACTTCAAACCCTGTAACAAAATACTGCGATCCCTTCATTTCATCAAGTGCCTGAATGACTTCCTCCTCTTTCAACGCTACACTGGAACTGTCGCCATCAATGACGGCATTTTGGCCATCTGGTCCTAATAAAATCAGTCCTGTCCCTGTAGAAACTTCATCTGTTCTATACATAAAAGTATGATCTACTCCTGCATCCTCCAGCCATTTTTCTCCCAGATCTCCCCACGGATCGTTTCCTACTTTCCCAATATAGGCTGTTTTTAATCCCAATCGACCTAATGCCACAGCCACATTTGTTCCTTTTCCTCCATCTTCTGCCACATGCCATTTTTTTACACTTAACGTTTCTCCCCATTTCGGCATATGATCTGTATAGGCATATTGACCAACACCATGACTATTTAATACAATTACATCTTTTTTTTCCATCTTCATTACCATCCTTTCGTTTCATGCGCCATTGGGTGATCAATTGTTTCTTCTGTTGTACACAGAATCACTTCTGGAACATATTTAGGAAATAAGGTAACCGGATACTCCAGAGTTGGTTCGCTAAACAGAATAATTCTGCATACGGTCTGTTTCCAAGGGCCAGTTCCAACCATATAAACACATCTTTTTGCTGACAGCATGACTTTAAATCCAAGCGTAATCGCTTTGGGTGGGATTCTGTCCAGACAACATCCAAAAGAACGGTGTGCCATTGCAACCATAGAATCATCATTTAACTCAACAATCCTGGTCTTTCCCTGTGCATATTCATCTACAGTTAATCGATAACAGTAATTTCTGGGGGCTTCGTTAAATGCAACCAAACCTGTTGCTCCAACTCCTGCCCATACTGTATCAACACCACCCAGCTCCTCACACAAATTATCTGCATAATCAATGTTGTCGATTCTCGGCCAGATTCGCTGTTCCTTTGGCACGTTTAACTCTTCATCAATGCGACCATAAAAGCATGCATTCATTGTTCCTTCCAGACTTTCATATGTATCTGCAACCGGTAATGGGCGGCCTTCCCAATCTAAAAATTCATCCATATGGAAAATCCACAGATTCTTCAGGCTGATTCTTTCTTCATTTACACGTCTCACAAAAATATCATATTCATCTGTTGGCCCTGCCGGCAATACCCACTTCGTAGGAATCCCTTTCTGATTATGTTCGATTACCTCATCTGCCATCATATTGCCAAGTTTCTCCATCAAGGCTCCCTTATCTTCATAAACATTCAGCTTTACTTTCAAGCCTTCTTTACAAGCCAATTCTTCTTTCGGAATTGAACACCATTGAAAAATTTCTTCTTTCGATAATCTATATGTTTTCATTTTTTGCCCTCCAAAATCTATGTGTATAAAAATACCCCCCAATCATTCTAAAAAACAGATTAGGGAGTAACGTGTACCCCTTTTTATATCAGGAATACAAATCATTATTTAATTCTTTGCTTCTCCCCTTGCTGCCTCTTCCATTGCTCTTTCCAGGGCATCATGTTCAGCTTTCTTTTCTGCGATTAAATCTGCATTTACTTTCTTGAAGTAGAAGTAGAATGGAATTGCTGTTCCAATCGCCAATACTGCTGCAATTGTACTGAATAATGGAGTGTCAATAAATGTTGTCACTACAAGAATAACTGTTGGAACAATTGCGAGAACTGCCATAAATGCTCCTCCTGGCATCCTCCATGTCGGATGGTAGTTACTCTTCTTTCTAACCTTAAACCATGTACAGAAACATAATACATTTCGGATCAGACAAATTAGTGTAAAGTATCCCAACAAAGTCTGAAGTGTTGTTGCAAATACTAAAACAATTGCAAATCCGCTCTGCCATAACATAGAAACATAAGGTGTTTTCCATACAGGATGTACTTTTCCCCAGGATTTCCACCAGTATCCTTCTGTTGCACATTTGTATTCAACACGTGCCTGGAACATGATCAGGGATGAAAGTGAACCTGTTACAACTATAATTGCCAGAAATGCAGCAATTGTTCCTGAAGCTTTTCCGATAAACGGAACTGCTTCAAATGCTGTGGCGACCGGTGCTCCTGATGCTGCAAGAGTTGAAACATCACAGAGACCTACACAGGCTGTAGACAAACCTGTATACAGCAATGTAACCAAAAGCACGGTTCCGATCAGAGCAATCGGAATATTCTTGTGTGGATTTTTAATCTCTCCAGCCATTGTTCCACATGTCTGCATACCATCATAAGACCATGTTGTAGCTGCAATTCCCAATAACAGTGACATAACCCCTGGTGATACTCCTTCTACCGCTGGTGCGCTGTAGTTCGAACCTGTTACACAGAACAGACCAACTACTACAAGAAGAATAAATGGAACAATTTTAACTGCTGTAATTATATTCTGGAATTTTGCACCTGCATCCATTCGAATCATATGCAATGCAGTAAAGACAATAATCATTCCGATTGCAACTGCCCGTACCATTCCCGGCTCCCAACCAGTAAAGTATGCAAGGTAGTTTCCTACAGTAAGTGCTGTAATCGCAATACCTACCGGGTCTGTTGCCCAGAAGCAGGACCATCCGCCAAAGAATGACAGGAAATTCCATCCGGCTTCCCGGAAATACACAATGAATAAACCGTCCTCAGGATATGCTGTCATCAACTCTGTATAGCATAAATTCTGTGGAATCATGATCAAACCGCCAATCAAAAATGCCAAAATAGTCATAACGGCTGTTCCTGCTGTTCCCGCTACACCTCCTACAGAAGTAAAGATTCCTGATCCTACAGTTGTTCCTACACCAAGCACAATAGCTGACATTAACCCCAAGCGTCTCGTTAGCTCTTTTTCTCCTCCATGTACTTGAATTGGTGTTTTTGGACTCTCCTTTGCCATATTCTCTCTCCTTTCTCTTAAACTGATAAGTTTTTTCTTATCTATCGTTGTTTTGTATTATAATTTCTCTGCTTGTATATTTCAATACTATTTCTCAAACTTATTCCTTTTCTACATTTTTTACAATTTTTTAATACACTTTTTGTATATATTTAATTTATTTTAGATTTACACCCTGTTTTTTCGTATACTTCCCATAAAATCAACTTTATTTGTTTGTTTTTTAAGGCTTTTTTATATTATTTCCATATATTTCCATAAAATTTTATATTTTCATTCATTTTTTCAATAATTTCACGTTAAATCACATTTCAAAGCAACATATTATTGTTATTTTAAAACATATATGGTATACTATTTTCACATCTTATATAGTATTTATAGAAAGGGGATCACTTTATTATGGAATCTTATTTCATGGGTATTGATACCGGAACAAACTCAAGCAAAGGGGTACTAATCAATTCTCACGGAGAAATCATTGCAGAATACACGACCGAACATGCAATGACAAATCCCGCTCCCGGCCACTATGAACACGATGCAGACAAAGACTGGTGGGGAGATTTTTGCATCATCAGTAATGCATTGATCAAAAATGCGAATATTTCACCTTCTGATATCAAAGCCGTGGGAGCAAGCGCCCTTGGTGCAGACTGTCTCCCTGTCGATGAACAATGCCGTCCACTTCGCAAAGCAATCTTATACGGAATTGATGCACGTGCAACCGATGAAATGGAACAGCTCACACAAATGTATGGTGAAGAACAGATTCGAAACTGGTATGGTCGTCCGCTCTGTTCCAGCGATGTAATGCCAAAGATACTCTGGATTAAAAACAAAGAACCTGAAGTCTATGAAAAAACACATAAGTTTTTAACAGGTTCCAGTTTTATCACTGCAAAACTTACCGGAAACTACGTGGTAGATCGTTTTCTTGGTCTTGCAAGCTTCAACCCGCTATATTTTAATGACGGAACACCAAATCCGGAAACATGCAAACCAATTTGCCGCCCCGATCAATTAGCTGAAGTAAAAGAAGCAAATGATATTGCCGGATATGTAACGGAAAAAGCTTCACAGGAAACAGGACTTGCCGTTGGAACACCTGTTATCGTCGGAACAGATGACTCGGGAGCAGAAGCAATCAGCACCGGTGTTGTTGCACCTGGTAAAATGATGATCCAATTCGGTTCTTCTATCTATATGATTCTCGGAACAAAGGAATTGGTAGATGATGAACGCCTGTGGCGTGAAGAATTTATCGTTCCCGGACTTTGTGATATTTCTGCAGGCACAAACGCTGCAGGTTCTCTTACAAAATGGTACCGGGATCACATTTTTTCAGACTGTGTAAAACTCGAAACTGAAAATGGTATCGATGCATATCAGACAATGATGGATGGAGTGGCCGATATTCCACTCGGAAGCGACGGACTTATCACATTGCCATATTTTGCAGGTGAGCGAACACCAATCAACGATCCACTTGCAAAAGGCATTCTCTTCGGATTATCACTCTCCCATACTCGTCAGCATATGTATAGAAGCGCATTAGAATCTGTTGCATATTCTGTAAATCAGCAGTTAAATATCATGCTAAGTCATGACGTTCCGATCGATCAGATTTTCGCTGTTGGAGGCGGAGTAAAAAATGAGCTTTGGATGCAGATCGTTGCAGATGTCACAGGAAAAGAGATCAGCACACCAAAAATCACTGTCGGTGCAAGCTTTGGCGATGCATTAATGGCTGCTTCCGGAATCCAATATCCGGGATTCGAGTCATTCGATAAATTAACTGACTTTATCAAACCCGGAAAAACTTATTATCCTGACATGGATCACCATCAAGCTTATAAAAAGTACCAGAGCATTTATGATGCTTTATATCCAGCAACCGTAGATTTGATGCACAGACTCTCAGAATAAATACATTCACCTGCGGACGGATACATAACAGACAGTGTAAAAAGAATCAATCAAACCATAACAAATGGAGTGGGACTTATAAAATCCCACTCCATTGTCTGACTCGAAATTCATCATCTCGCAATATACTTTCACTGTCTGAATATTTTTATACAGCAGCCTCATTTTCCTTAATCATGAAGCCGAATTGTAAACGAACTTCGATCACTTCTTATGAATGACCGACTGTATGCAATGGCTCTTCCATTGCTGTCCCAATAATCGCAGCCAAGCATGATGATCGCAACTCCCTCCGGAGCTCCCAACAATTTTCTTAACTTTGCTGTCCCTTCTATAATCTCCATCGTTTGCTGCATACTTGAAAGTTCAATCCCATAAAATGCAAAAATGTCCTTAATCGTAAACACAGAAGAATTCACAACTTCCAATTCCGGAAGTACTTCCTTCGGAACATAAATATCTTCTATTGATAACGGTTCGCCATCTAAAGTAATAAAATGTCGCACACAAAAAATCAGATCCTCTGGTTCAATATTGAAATAATTTGCAAATTTATTTCCTGCCGGTCTGTATACTTTCGACTGTTCCTTTACGGAAACTCTTTTGGATCCTGAAGACATAATGCTTACAAAACCACCGTGCTCTTCCAGATTCTCTTCGTATTTATCGCCAACAACAAAAACACCTTTTCCCTGTACCCTCTGCAGAACCCCTTCATTCACCAGAGTATCAACCGCATTTCGAACTGTCAAACGATTGATCCCATACGTTTCTGCCAGTTTATTTTCCGATGGAATCGCTGTTCCAGGCAGATACTCGCCTTCTTCGATTCTATTTCTTATAATTTCTCTTAACTGTAAATAAATCGGAGTCCGATAACTTAATTTTTCATCTTCATATACCATTTTTTCTGCTGAATCCACTGTATTCTCCTTTATATGCCTGCGCTATGACTGCTCATTATCAATCCTACTTACAAATTTGAATTTATCACCTCTGAGCAATTGTTTATAATACATTACAACAATTCCTTCTTCATCTTCAATTATCCCTGATGTAAAAAACAGCGGCGTCTCTGAAGGCACTTCTAAAAATTCCGCTTCGTGTTCACTTGCATAAGTAACACTGATTCGTTCCTCGCCGGCAACCTGCTTTTTATGGTAAATATTTTTCACAACACGTCCCATACTATTTTTTTCGTTATAATATTTATCAAAATCCGGGAAACGTTCACAATCTATATAGGTTGTTTCTAAAATACACGGAATATCATCAATCTTTCTAAGAAGAACATATTCATAAACCTGACGTCCTAACGGTACTCGCAATTTCTTTGAAATCTGTTTGGTTGCTTCCATTTTTCTGCAGGAAATAATTTTTTTAACCAAAATAGCACCCTGCTGACGAAGCTCTCCGACCATGGAATCTACACCAACCATATTTCGATTTTTTTTGCCGCCGGAAACATAAACCCCTGAACCGCTTATTCTATACAGAACGCCACGGCAAACCAATGCATCAACCGCTTGTCTTAGTGTAGATCTGCTTACGCCCCACATCTCACACAAGTCTCTTTCTGATGGAATTCTTGTATTCGGCGCTAGTCGATTCACCACAATAAAATCTTCCAATTTTTCTACCGCTTCTACACCTGGCGGAATTCGATATTCCATATAATATCCCTCCCTTGTATTAGTTCTGAATATGTATTATATTATCACTTTTTCGTTGGTTTTCCAACTATTATTGTTTATTCGATGAATGTATTTTGCTTTCTTTTCCGGTACCACCACCAGAGCAGAATACACCTGCATACATTATCCATTACCATAAAAGCCCAGACTATTTTTAAATTGTTCCCTATCATACTTACATATCCCCATGTCATACATATCCGAATTCCCCACATGGTTAATACAGAGAACAAAAATGGCATTTTGGTATCTCCAATACCAAAGAAAACACCTTCATAGATAATCAATGCTGCATAAAGAGGCTCACTCACAGCCACGATTCTCAACAATACGGCCCCCAGTTTGATCACATTTTTGTCGATCGTAAACAAGGCCATGATACCGGATGCTTTTGCAAAAAGTCCAATTGCCATCGTAGTCATAATCGATACAGCAACGAAAAGTCCCGACTTAACCACGGATTCCAGTTCTTTTTCACTCTTCCTGCCCATCGCATTCCCGGAAAGAGTACTGACTGCTGTTTGAATCCCATATCCCGGTACATAAAAAGCTTGTTCGATGATTAACGCTATTGAATGTGCTGCCACACTCAGCGTTCCAAGTCCTGCAACCAGTCCTGAAAAAACTACATAACCACATCCCATCACCATTCTTTGTCCGACCAATGGCATGGAAACTCGAATACAATCCTTCAAAATTGTCCACTTCGGTCTCAATAATCCGCCTGTCACCGTTAGCAACGGATTATGCATCGCAGCAATAAAAATTGCAATTCCTCCTATGCTCTGACTGAGCGCTGTAGCAAAAGCAGCTCCTTTCACACCCCAGCCTGCTCCCGGAATTACTATTTTTTCCCCAAACAAAACAAAGGCAGTACCTGTGCCAATCAACAATTGATTTAACATAATATTTAAAATATTTACACTCAGATTGATATATAATGGCGTTTTGGAATCTTTATTCGCCCTTAAAATATTTCCATATACGATCAAACTCCCTCTAAACAGCAATGGACAGTTTATAATGAAAAAATATTCGCTCGCATCTTTCCATATTTCCCTGCTTGCGCCCATCCACTGCGGCAATACCGGACTGATCAGCAATGCAATGATTGTTTCTGCAATCCCTAAAAAAACAACAACCCACAGAGCCTGTGACGATGTGCGATGTGCCATCACTACATCCCCTTCTCCGGTATACCTCGCTATATAACTTAGCATTCCCATACTAACAGCAAAAAACATTCCATTGAACAGCCAGTTCACTGTAGCTGTCAATCCTATTGCAGCACTCGCGATCGCACCAATCTGCCCGACCATTGCAGTATCAACATACGACACAACCGTTTGCAGCAGTTGTTCTACGATCGTTGGCATCCCCAGAATCCATAATTCATGCAGCATAGAATCTTTCCTGTTCGTCTTATTTTGGATGAATGTATCCATATTCATCGCCTCCAATATTTTTTCATTTTATCTATTGACTTTTAAACATGATATGATATTCTTTATTTATAATTGTTTGTTATTTTATATACTTATCTACAGAAAAATTATATCATGGAGGTGTTAGCATGTCAATTATCACAATGGACCAGATTGCTGTTATGAGTGTGCAATACGTACACTACACGTTCGATTACTATCTTGATTCGATGCATCAATGCGGTATCAAGAACCTTGATCTATGGGGCGGATCCCCTCATTACTGCAGGCTCGACTACTTAACCTCGTCATCTGCAGAACGAAAACTTCTCGAGATGAGACGAAAAGCAGAAAGTCTGGGAATGAAATATGTTATGTATACACCTGAAACCCTTGGATATCCATATAGTTTCAGTGCACCAGAACAGCCCATCCGGGATCGTACAGTCGATTACTTTGACATGGCAATGGACGATGCTCTAACGCTTGGTACAAACCGTGTTTTCATGAACAGCGGGTGTGGCCCTCTCGATATTCCAAGAGAAGACAGCTGGAAGCGCGCCGTTGAAACGATACATAAGATTTGTGAAATGGCTGAAAAACGTGGTATTTCTATTTTACTTGAGCAGCTGCAGCCATATGAAAGCAATCTTTTGGTAAATCTTCCGCAGATGAAGGAAATGCTCAACGAAGTTCACAGCCCTGCTTTAAAGACCTGCGTAGATTTGATTGCAATGGAAGTCGCAGGAGAAAACCTGGAAGATTATTATAACGTATTAGGAGAAGACACTATTCAATTCATTCATTATGCAGATGGAGATCCCTCCGGTCATTTTATTCTCGGAGACGGAAACCTCCCATTAAAAGAATACTTGAATATCTTAGAAAAGCATAATTATACCGGAATCGTAGATTTAGAAATCAATGACTCCATTTACTGGGACGATCCTCATACTTCTGTACAGCGGTCTGTCAACTATCTCAAAGAAAATTTGTTGATAAAATAGTTTTTGCCATATCAGAAACAACATATAAAAATTCCTCTTTTGCAATTCTGCAAAGAGGAATTTTTATATTGACAATATAGCCTTAATATCCTGCTTTATCCATCATTTCACGGATATTGTTAATTGCTCTTCTTCCATACATTCTAGGTTCATTGATATATCCTGTAACCAATTCAATTGTTGCCGTTCCCTGATAATCAATGTCCTTCAATTCATAAAACAGCTCTTGCAATGGGATCTGACCTTCTCCCGGCATAACATGAGAATCCGAATCAGATACTCCATCAATGATGTGCATATGATACATCTTGTCTCCCAACTTATCAAAATAATCCATAATACTCTCCGATTGTGTAAATGGTGCAACAATATCACACATTCCAACTAAATATGGAGAGTCAACCCATCGAAAGAGCTCCTGTAAATCGTTGGCATTTTTTATCACATTTGACTCATATGTTGTCAATGTTTCCATGATTAATTTATGTTGTATCTTTTCTGCATGATCTGCTAATTCCCGCACAGTTTTCACTAAACGATCCCACATTTCTTTGTATGTGGTTCCATAGCCCGAATGTCCTGCACTGATCAGTGTAAAATCTGCACCCATTTCTTTTGCCATATCCATAGAGGTCTTCAAATACTCCACGGATTCCTGCCGCATTGCTTCTGTGCCGATCATATAGTTAAATGGATATGCATTGTGTTCCGGCGTAAATCCACGAACAGGAATCTCATACTTCTCGATCAAACGCCGAACTTCATGAATCGCACCTGCTTTCAGATCATATGTATACGCATGTGGACGAGCTCCCCACAGCTCAATGTAGTCATATCCAAATCTTTTCGCATCTTTAAAACAATCTTCCAACGGATTTCTCTGATATCCACTTGTAAACATTCCTATTTTCATAATCAACCTCCTAAACTCATATAATTCTGCCTCTCATCTCCGTAAGTTTCATCCTGCTTCCAGTCTACAGAACACCATGCTCATATCATCACTCCTTCCTTTTTTCGATTTATTTTTATAAATCAAACTCATGATTCAACATTTTCGTAACAATTTCTTCTACCACATCGTGATTGTTATCTCTTTCCATAACAAAATCCGCTTGATTTTTCACAATCTCTACTGCATTTCCGACAGCAATTCCAACAGCAGCCCTCTGCAGCATATCCAGGTCATTGTAATAGTTTCCAACTGTGATTATATCTTCATAAGCGATCCCTAATTCATTTGCAAGAATTTCAATTCCCTGCCATTTTGTTATATTCCTGTCTATAATATCAATGGAACCCGGTTCAGAATTTGTGTAGGTCAGCTCAAATATGGAAGAATCAATATATGCAGCTACACGTTCCCAATCTTTCGCTGCCATAAAACTTTCTATCTTTTCTTGAAAATCCACTTTTTCAAACACATCCACAACCTTCGGCAAAAGGTTGATTTCCTTTGCGTATTCCGCAGTTGCATCTGTCATTTTAGAAACATACCATTTAAGCCCATTGCACCATTGAATCTGAAGTCCATTTTCCATACAATATGAAATTAATTTCTTACAAACCTCTGAAGGAATCCTCTTATCATATAAGATTTTTTTATCTGCACACCTAATAATCTTCCCACCCGTATTAAGGATCTGATAATCTGTAATCCATTGATCCTCCTTTAATGTAAGCATATCCATTTCTCTTCTGCCGGAAACGAATGCAACAATGCATCCTTTCTTCTGTGCTAATTGAATAGCTCTCTTACTTTTTTCTCCCATACTATAATCATCACATACAGACGTTCCATCAATATCTAATGCTAATAACTTTTTCCCCATTGCGCTCCTCTTTTTTTCGTTTTATATATAATTATTGTTTTTTCAATACATTTTACATCTATAAATTATATCATCAGTATATATAATGTCAATATTTTATTTATTCTATCTAGTTTTTTATTTCTAATATAAGTTATTTTAACCAAAAATAAATATTTTCAATGATATATATTGAACATTTTGCCATTTCGTGCTATTATCCACTCATCTAGTATATGTACATCTTTACATTTTTTGATACACATTTTTCATTTAATCAATTTGTGTGTATGCTATATTTTTTGAAAGGAGGTATTTTTATGAAGACACTTTATAATTTTTTTCCTGAATATTCTGTTCTTGTTCCTGCAACAGAGTATTCCACATTATCCTGGAAATTATTCTTCCTTACTTGACATGCGAATTTCGTCAATTACATCTTTTCAACAATGAATACTGTATTAAAATTTACAAGTAAGGAGATTTTTTATGGATGCTGTATATGTAGGATGGTTATCAATCCTCCCGCCAGTAATTGCGATTATTCTGGCTTTGATTACCAAAGAAGTACTTTTTTCACTGATAACCGGGATTCTATCCGGTACACTAATTTATTCTTTCGCGTCAGGTACCAATCCGATTATCGGATCTGTTTCCACCGCATTTGAAGTCATGATTCAAAAAACAGATATGAATATCATGGTTTTCTGCTTTTTATTAGGAGGTTTAGTTTACCTTGTCAACGCATCAGGTGGTGCAGAAGCGTACGGAAAATGGGCCTCTAAGGTGATTCGTACCAAACGCTCTTCACTTTTACTCACTAGTTTACTTGGCTGTCTTATCTTTTTAGATGACTATTTTAATTGCCTGACAGTAGGAACGGTTATGAAACCAGTCACTGACAGATATAAAGTCAGCCGTGCAAAATTGGCTTATATTATTGATGCAACCGCTGCACCAATCTGTATTATTGCACCAATATCAAGTTGGGCTGCTGCAGTTGGAAGTTATTTAAAAAATACAGGTGCATTTGACTCTGAATTCAAAGCCTTTATTACGGCTATCCCATACAATTTTTATGCCCTTCTCAGCCTTTTCATGGTTTTACTTGTGTGTGCCTTTTCACTGGATTTTGGCCCTATGGCAAAACATGAAGCATTGGCAAAAACAGGGGTTTTAGGAGAACTTGAAGAAAAAAATGCAGACAAAGAAGTTTCTGCAAAAAAAGGGCATGTCATTGACATGATCCTTCCTATTCTCGTTTTAATTATCATAGCAATCCTCGGAATGCTATATAACGGCGGCTATTGGAGCGGTGATCCTGCTTTGCACAGCATCACTGCCGCACTCGGAAACTGTGTTGCTGCACAAGCTCTCGTTTGGGGCAGCTTTGCCGGGCTGATCACTGCACTTTGTTTGTATGTTCCCAGAAAAATTATGAGTTTCAAAGAATTTATGGACAACTTCACAAAAGGAATGCAACAAATGATCACTTCCGGATGTATTCTAATGCTCGCATGGACAATCGGTGGTATTTGCAGAGATTTATTAAGTACACCGGCTTTTGTAAAAACATTTGTTGAAACAACCGGACTTCCCGGTGCATTTCTTCCGGCTTTGGTATTTTTACTTTCTGGATTCCTAAGTTTTGCGACTGGAACATCCTGGGGAACATTTGGTATTTTAATCCCAATCATTATCCCTGTTGCACAAGCCATTTGTCCTGATTTACTCGTCGCTTCCCTGGCAGCCACACTTGCCGGCAGTGTATTTGGAGACCATTGCTCACCGATATCCGATACAACCATTCTCTCAAGCGCCGGTGCCGGTGTGGACCATTTGGTTCATGTTTCTACACAAATGGTATATTCATTAACTGTAGCAGCCTGCTGCCTCATTGGATATCTTGTGATCGGTTTGACAAATGGAAATCTGATCCTCTCCTTAGTTGTTTCTGCTTTATGTATGATAATATTGATTTTGGTTATGCATAAGCGGTCTGCTGCAAAGCTAAAAAAACTATAATTTTTCAATAAATCGAGTAGGAGAGATTTCTCTAAACGAGAAATCTCTCCTACTCACACCACCGTGCGTACCGTTCGGTACACGGCGGTTCAATCAACTTAACAGGCAACATACCTTTCCGTGTCGTAATCTAATGATTCTTAATCTAATACCTCGCCGTTTGATTCTATAAATTTCTATTTCTCCGTCTTTTTTATATTTTGGATAATCTACAGCTCCAAGACCATTCTCTACAATAAATAATGGTTTTTGATACCTGTCATAAAGCGTCCTTTTCTTAAAAAATGCTATAGCACATCACTTACTTTCCTTCTATTTGAATAACTTTTGTCGCCACGGCCTCCCGAAATGCCTGATCATGCTCGACCAGAAGCATCGTCGGGGAGAATTCCCGGATCAGCTGTTCAATCTGCATCCTGGAATACAGATCCACAAAATTCAGCGGTTCATCCCACACATATAAGTGTGCCTGTTCGCAGAGACTTTTTGCGATCAGCACCTTTTTCTTCTGACCACCGGAAAAATCCTGTATTTCCTTTTCAAACTGAATCCTCTCAAAATCCAGTTTCCGCAGGATTGCTTTGAATAAAGCTTCCTCGATCTGGTTCTTTTTCGCAAAATCAGAAAGTGTCCCCTGCAAATGTGACGCATCCTGTGGTACATAAGAAATGACAAGTCCAGATCCCATCGTGATCGTCCCTGTATGCTCCAAAGCTTCTCCCACCACGAATTTGAGCAGACTGCTTTTGCCGCTTCCATTGCTTCCCTCTAATACCACCCGCTCTCCACGACGGATAGAAAAGGACACCGGACAGCTTACCGGATTTTTCTCATAACAGACTGACACCTCTGAAAAAGTAACCAGAGTATCCGAACGATATTGCAAGGGCAGCAGCTTTAACTCTTCTGCCCTTTCCTGGTTTTTCAAAAGGCCTGACTTCTGCTCGATTGCCTTTTGTTGTCTCGCTTCGATCGACTTGGCCCGTTTCATCATCTTCGCAGACTTATGCCCGATATACCCTTTATCCGCAGCCCCGGTTTTGGAGGCTTCCACTCGGTCTGACCATCCTTGTGTACGTTTTGCTGACTGCGAAAGTCTTCGGATATCCTTTTTCAAAGACGCATTCTGCGCTTCTTCCAACCGCTGCTGTTGTTCAAAATTTTGAAGAAACGCAGAAAAAGTCCCGCTCTGTACTTCAATATTACTTCGATTCAAGGATAAAATATGATCCACACACCCATCCAGGAAACACCTGTCATGGGACACCAGAATAAATCCCTTCCTTTTTCTCAAATACTCCGATACAATCTGTCTGCCATGTGTATCCAGATGATTGGTCGGCTCATCGATCAACAGAAAATGTCCTTCATTCAAAAACAGTGCTGCAAGAAGGACTTTCGTCTGTTCTCCGTTGGAAAGCGTCTCAAAAGGACGCCAAAGCACTTCTTCATCCACTTCCAAAACGTAAAGTTCCTTCCGTATCTGCCACTCTTCTGCCTGCGGACACACCTCATTCAGTACTTCCATCGTCCACTTTTTTGTATCTTTTACCAAATACGGAAAATAATCAAACCGGACTGATTTTATAATTTTCCCCCGATACTCATACTGATCCATCAAAAGATTTAAAAACGTCGTCTTTCCTCTGCCGTTTCTCCCCACAAATCCCAGTTTCCAGTCTGTGTCGATCTGAAAACTCACATTTTCAAAAATAGGATCATAACTGGACGGATAAGAAAACGTAAGATTTTCTACTTTTATCATCGACATTGCTCCCTGCCTCCTAACGTCAAAAAAACTGCAAGAAAGTCAATTCCTGCAGCTTCTCATAGCACAAACCATCCCCATATCAGACGTATGCGGCCAATGATCCATATCTGTGAACAAGACTCTTAACTTTCCTGCAAAAAGGCGCAATCATTGCGTATCTGCACAATCACTGCTGTTTTCCATTCTACTTGCAAGAAAAATTAATCATCCTTCCACCTCTTTCATTTCAAATCTGTTTCTAACATATCACAAGATGAAAAAACAGGCAAGCCTTTTTTTGCCTGCCTGTCAGAACTCTTTGTTTCGATTACAGCTCTTCTTCCCACTGTGCTTCTTTAAACCCAACAAGAACGCTCTCTTTTGTCACAACAATCGGACGCTTTACGAGCATTCCGTCTGAAGCAAGCAGTGCCAGCTGTTCGTCCTCGCTCATTTCCGGAAGTTTATCTTTTAGCTTCATCTCTTTGTAAAGCATCCCGCTTGTATTAAAGAAGCGCTTAAGAGGAAGCCCGCTTCTCTGATACCATTCTTTTAACTCTTCCAGTGACGGGTTATTCTCTTTGATATCTCGTTCTTCATAAGAAATCTGATGCTCATCCAGCCACTTTTTGGCACGTTTGCATGTGGTACATTTCGGATAGTGTACAAATAACATCGGTCTGTCTTCCTTTCTTTTCGTATTAGATTTCGTTTGTATTCTATATCCTTTTTCAAACTTTTGCAATTACTTATTTCTGGGATTCTTTCGCAATCCGCAGTCTTACCCATGCTCCTTTCATCCTCGTAGAGTTGGCCAATGTAAGACTTCCTCCGTTTTCTTTTGCAAATTGCTCTGCCAGATACAATCCCATCCCGTAATGTTTCCTGGAATGTCTGCTTTTGTCTCCCTGATAAAACAGGTTTTTCGCAGACTGCAGATCTTCCGCCGAAAATCCGCTCCCCTCATCCTCTACGGAAATTTCCAGTTGTTCCTTTCCCTCAGATATACAGATTCGTATCATTCCTCCCTGTGGCGTATATTCGATTGCGTTATATACCAAATTTTCCCAGGACCGTATCAACAGTTTCTCATTGACACAAATCCACTTTGGAAGATTTTCACATTCAAACTGAATCGTTTGCTTCTTCCCGGCAGCCGCCGCTTCGATCCGCTCTCTGAATTGTCCTGTCAGTTCTCGTATGTCCACCTGCTCTTTTTTGTACATCTGATAACCTCCTGTGGAGATCATCTCCTGCAAAATCTGCAAATATTCTTCGATTCCCTGAATTTCCTGTTCCAATGCAAGGCTGTACTTTTGTGCTTCTTCCAGACTCTCTGCCTCTCCCATCAGCTGTACGTTCCCCCGGATCACAGTCAAAGGCGTCTTCAGATCATGTGCCAGCGCTCCCATCTGCTCTTTTCTGGCTGATTCAAGCTCCCACTGCTTCATCAGAGACTCTTTCAGTGTATCCCGCATTCTTCCGAACGTCTCCAGGATTTTTTTGATTTCAAGAACCTGAGAATCCGGACATGGAAATTCCAGATCCTGATGCTCAATTTTTTCTGTCATCCATTCAATTTTTTGAAGTTCTTGTTTAATCTTCCGGCTGAAATATCGGATCAAAAACATCACTTCCGCACAAAAAATCAAAAGCGCTGCCAGCAAAAGTAATTCCAGAACATGCGGAAACCGTTCTCTGAGTGCCGGATTTCCAAATTGAACACGAAGCTGATAGGATACCAGACAGATTTCCTCTTCTCTCTGGAATCGTTTCAGATATCCACTTCTGATTTCATTTTTCTCTTCCAAAACAGCTTTCCATACTTCTTCTCTTTCTGATTCTGTAAATGTTCCGTAAAGCCACCTGCCTGAATTATCAAACACTCCAAACCTGGTTCCGTATGGGAGCATTCTTTCTTCCACTTTTTCTGCTTCCTGGATTTCTTCCCTTTTTTGCTCCAACTGCTGTTCATCATAATTAGCGGGATGTATCACCGCCTTTATGGTCAAAATCTGGACAATCACTCCCAAAACCAGTATAGTTGCTGCTCCTGCAAGTAAAAAACTAAACAGAAAACGTCTGAAAATCCCTGAAATATTCTTTTGCCTTACTCCCACTTGTACCCAATCCCCCACACTGTCTGTATATTCTTCTTCCCATATCTGGCAAATTTTGCCCGAATATTTTTCACATGCTCTGTAATTGCGGAGCTGTCACTTTCTCTCTCATATCCAAATACACTCTCAAAAATTTTCTCTTTGGAAAAAACCTGTCCATGGTTCAATGCCAGAAGCTCACTGATCTCATATTCACTTTTCGTCAGAGGAATTTTCTCTTCCCCCACCTGAACACTCTTTCCCGCCAGATCAAAACGTATTCCTGAAATTTCCACTGCATGTGTTTTTTCTCTGGCTTCTCTTCGCAAATGTGCCGCAACCCTTGCCCGGAGTTCTCCGATTCCAAACGGCTTACAGATATAATCATCTCCACCGGAACCAAGCCCTTCCATGATACTTTTTTCCTCCGCTTTTGCTGTCAGAAATAAAATCGGGCAGTCCACATACCGTCTGATCTTTTTGCACCAGGTGATGCCGTCTGTTCCCGGCATCATGATATCCAGTAAAATCAGATCATAGTGAATCAAATCCTTTTCCTTTATCACCTCTGTATTTTTACATACACTCACCCGATGTCCATCTTTTTCCAATGCATTCTGAATCAGATTCCGAATCCCTTCTTCATCATCTACCGCCAATATCCATGCCATTTTGACTCCTCTTTCCTGTCATTGTGAAATGCTTTTCCTGTCGTGATGCTGTATCCAGATACACCAGAGGATCAGCCCTGTTATCGTCATTCCCACCATTGAGAGAACGCCCGTCCTGATCTGTTCTTTCAGCATTTCTCCCGCCATTTTAAACACTTCGCTCTCTGTTTTCCATTTTACATAATACAACAGCAGATGTCCACTCCATCCACATGGAAACCACATCCAGAGTCCATCTCCTAATCCAGTAAAGAGCAATGCCGCAATCAGACTCTGCGTCACCCCTGCTGCCAGACAGGCTCCACTTCCGAAACGCATTGCCAGAAAAAAGTGCAGAAGATAGATTCCTGCCTGCGTTATCCACAAGATCAGCCCGCATATAAGATATTCTTTTACCGACAGATTCCACGCAGCTTTCGTTCCCCAGACGCCCATTCCAAAGAGTAAAAAAGCAAGCAGTGATGCCGCCAATCCGAGAATCCAAAGTGTGAGTATCTTTCTCAACACTGCGCTCCAGCGCAATGTTGACACACACAGCAGATTTTGAAAATTTCCCGCCTTTAATTCCTGCATCACAGACTGCATACAGATGATCGAAGAAACAGACGGGTACACGATCGCGAGTGTTTCTGCATAAAATTCCAGTACACTCTGCCATTCTCTTTTTGCAGCCACTCCATACAATAAAAACAATCCCGCGCCTGCAACAGGAACTCCCAAATGGATCCAGAAAATCCAGGTTCCTTTCAATTTTAGGAATTCACTTCCCACCAGTTTTTTTATTTTTCCCATCCGACTTCCATCCTCCTCTGATACCATCTTGCTGTCATAGCTGTCAACAGGGCAAATAATCCCATACTGAGTAAGATTCCCGGAACGATCACACTCTTTTCCAGTACCTGCGGCGTAAACATGACACTTTCCGGCACTGCCGGAAGTCCGTTTGGCAGTATTTGAAGAACCGGACACATCAGCCTTGGCAAAATTGCAAACGGATTCATCCACCATCTGGATCCTGTTGTCCAAACAGTCGAAAGAATCGAATTCGCTCCCATCCCAAGTAAAAAGGTCAGGACCATCCCCGTCTTTTGATAACAAAACATCCACAAAGGAATCTGCCAGCATATCGCGCAGACTAACAGTCCCCATGCTGCTGCCACAGTAATCGGGGAAAACAGATTTCCTCCTGTAAATAATTGTTTCAAAACCAAACTGATTCCGGCCACCGCCGCTGCGATCATTCCTGTACTTACAATGATCTGCCCAATGCAGCTGACAACCTTTGCTATCCAGATCTTCCCTGCTGATACAGGAAGCATCTGCACTGCTCTGTACTTCAGACGTTTCTCCCTCCGGCAGATAAAAATACTGCCTGCGATTACCTGGATTGGAAGGAAACACATATACCACCAGTTATACTGATTCATCTGATAATATGCTGCATTTCCAAACGAAAAATATACGGAACATAAAATCGATATTGTAGGAAAAATAACCATCAGTCTTGCCCATTCGGAATGTCTGTTTTTCAGAAGCTCTGCCTTGATATATGCTCTCATATCCGTTCACCCCCTGTTTCTGCTCACAATTTCCGTGAACAATTCTTCCAGATTTTCCTGCTGTCCCCCCTGATATCCCAATACTCCATTTGCCAGGATTCCAATGTAGTCTGCCGTTTGCTGGATTTCACCTAAAATATGGCTGGAGACAAGTACTGTCATCCCACTTTCTGCAAAAGAAACCAGCATTTCCCGAAGCTGACGGATTCCAAACGGATCCAGTCCGTTCGCCGGTTCGTCCAGGATCAGAAAATCCGGATCATTTAACAATGCCACCGCAATTCCCAGCCGCTGCTTCATTCCCATAGAAAACTTTCCCACCTGCTTTTTCCCCGTATTTTTCAGATCCACAATATCAAGTACCTCCAGGATCCGGGCATCTGAAATCCCAAGCGTCCATGTCCGCACTTTCAGATTATCCACTGCACTTAAATTTTCATAAACAGGAGGCAGCTCGATCAAAGCCCCAATCCGTTCTATGCACTTTCGACTCCATATTTTTCCGTCAAAAAATACTTCCCCGGCATCTGCCCGCGTCATCCCGCACAATATTTTCATCAATGTCGATTTTCCTGCGCCATTTGCTCCCAAAAGCCCGTATACACACCCTTTCGGAATTCTCATATTGATATTTTTCAGCACAGTCTGTTTGTGATACTGCTTGCATAGTTCTTTTGTTTCCAAAATTATTTCTTCCATAAAATGATTCTCCCTTCTCTTTGTACAGCTTTACTTTAAGAGCGAATTCTAAGGATTTTATAAGGAACTGTCATTTTTTTGCACAAAAACCCATACCCGCCTTGCGAATTTATCTCAATATGTTAAAATATAGACGTTAATATGTGAACTTCTATAGATTGACAGAATCATAGTGAAAATAAAGGAGGAACTTTAACATGCATTGTGTCAGAAAAGTAACCGAAGATTTATACTGGGTCGGAAGCAATGACAGAAGACTGGAATTATTTGAAAACATTTTTCCGATTCAGAAAGGAGTTTCCTACAACTCTTATTTGCTGCTGGATGAAAAGACCGTCCTTTTCGATACGGTAGACAACGCTGTAGGCAGACAGTTTCTGGAAAATATCGCGGCTGTTTTGAACGGGCGTACTCTGGATTACCTTGTGATCAATCACATGGAACCGGATCATTGCGCTTTGATCGAGGATCTGCACCTGCGTTATCCGGATATGAAGCTGATCGGAAACGCCAAAACATTTCCGATGATCGATCAGTTCTACGGCATGGATCTTGGAGATAAAAAGATCATCATCAAAGAAGGCGAGACATTCTCCTGCGGAAAACACACACTTCACTTTGTGATGGCGCCAATGGTGCACTGGCCGGAAGCTATGATGACTTACGATGAGACCGATAAAGTTTTGTTCTCTGCCGATGCATTCGGTACTTTCGGAGCACTGGACGGAGTGATCTTCAACGATGAGATGGATTTCGACCGTGATTATCTGGACGAAGCCCGCCGCTATTACACAAATATTGTTGGAAAATATGGGATTCAGGTACAGAATGTCCTGAAAAAAGCAGCTGCATTGGATATTCAGATGATCTGCCCTCTCCACGGACCTGTATGGAGAAGTAACCTCTCCTATATTCTGGAAAAATACGATATCTGGAGCAAATATGAAGCAGAGACAAAGGGTGTTATGATTGCCTATGCTTCCATGTATGGCAATACAGAAAATATGGTCAATGTTCTGGCTGCCATGCTCGCTGATGCCGGAATCACAAATATCAAGATCCACAATATTTCCAAAACACATGTATCTGAGCTGATTTCTGACAGTTTCAAATACAGCCATCTTGTACTTGCCGCACCAACCTACAACAATGGAATTTATCCTCTGATGGCAAACTATCTGGAAGATATGAAAGCTTTGATGGTACAGGGGCGCACCGTAGCTGTTTTAGGAAACGGAAGCTGGGCTCCGCAGTCCGCAAAACTGATGGAAGCAAAGCTTGCAGAACTGAAAAACATGACACTTCTGACAGAAAACTTCGCTGTAAAATCAGCACTGCATGATTCTCAAATGGAACAACTGCAGGAACTGTGCACAAAAATCACAGATTCTGTCAACGCATAAATTCTGACAAATACAAAGGAGGAATTCATATGAAATTAGTAATCACCATGAGCCGTCGTTTCGGAACCGGTGCAAGTATCATTGCAGATGAACTTTCCAAAAGACTGGACATTCCTGTCTATGACCGTGCCTATATTGAACAGCAGGTCAATGACCGCATGTATGACTCCGAGGCAGAAGCCATCCGTAATCTTGCCGAAAAACCATGTATCATTCTCGGACGGTGCGCTTCTGATATTTTAAAAGACCGCATGAATGTTCTGAATATTTTCGTATGTGCTGATAAAGAAGACCGTATCAAACGCATTATGAAGCTGGAAGACCTTTCCTACGAGGATGCAAAAGAGAAAATCGATAAGACTGATGAACAGCGTGCTTCTTATTATTATGAACATACAGGAAAAACCTGGGGTGATGTAAATGACTATCATATGATTCTGGATACCTCCGCACTGGGAGTCGAAAATTGTCCGGATATTTTAATGCACTATTTCGAAAAACTGGAATACATTTAAATCGAATGTAAAAATAAAAATCTTCCATAGAATTCCGTGTTTCCCGATACATGATCTTCTATGGAAGATTTTTTACATCACTCTCTGAATCCATACGAATGACAAGTCAGAAGTGTAATCATTTTCTCGCCCGAACAGATTTTTGTATCATCTCTGCAATGACCTCTTCCTCTTCTTCCAGCTCCTCTGCAATCTCAGAAATTGACTTTCCTTTTACCAGCTTCTTTTGAATCAGCCTTTCTAAAAGCTCCTGTTTTCCCTTTTTAATTCCTTCTTCTATCCCCTCTTCTCTGCCCTCTTCCCAGGACGCTTCCCGCTCCTGCCGCATATGCTTTCCTCATCATATTCATAAATACTCACTTGTTTCGCCTCCGCTCTGTTTTGTTTCAAAAACTCTGCCATAATCCCTTCCTGAATACACTCACTGATTGCCTGTTCCACTGCTTCTTCCACCGGCTTTACCTGGGCGTACTCCCGCACTCTTGCTGTATATTCTGAGTAATCCTTCAGAGATTTGCACATTTCCTTCAACTTTTCATTATGCCCGCGGTTAATGTTCAGCATCACCGCAGTCAGCTCCAATGCCGGATGTTCTTCTTTGACGCAATATGCATCAGACAATCTTAAAATTTTTCGATCCGGCTGTTCCTGACTTCCATTGTAAAAAATCACAAACTGCGGGGTCGGGATCTGAATCCTTTTCGTACCATACAGGTTTTCATCTTTCGCTCAAACCTCTCTGCTGTTTTAGATTGAAATCAAAGCATAGAGATCTTCCGATATGCTATAAGAATAAAAGATGCGGTATCGTTCCGCTTAGAAAACCAGAATTTTATGCTTTTCTGCATTATAGCACGATTGACCAAAAAGAACAAGCTACTGTAAAATCCATACATAACGGATTTACAGCAACTTGTTCTTTTTTATTTTACGATCTTATAATATTCTCTTGACGTGATTGCAAAGACTATCACATAGAATACTGCAAAGACTGCTGATACTCCAATTGTGCACATCATGGATAAATGTGTATCTGACAGATTAAACACAAGAAGGAGCTTTGTAATCGGTTTAAATGCCACTGTCACATGCAGGATCGCCATAAGAAGCGGAACAAAGAATACTGTCAAAATCTGGCTGTGAATCGATCCTTTGACTTCTTTCTTACTCATTCCTACTTTCTGCATAATCTGATACCGGTCTTTGTCATCATAGCCTTCAGAAATCTGTTTGTAATAAATGATCAGGACCGTCGCCATCAGGAACAAGAATCCTACAAAAATTCCAAGGAAGAAAAATCCGCCGTAAACGCCATAAAATTCCTGTGCATAAGCTTCTCGGTATTCTACATAGCATGACTGCACCTCGCCGCTTGTCTCCATCCGCGCTTTCATGGATTCCAGAGCTTCACTTTTTGCAGTGTCATTTCCCTTCATATCAAAATTCAACAGATACTGCATCGTGATCGGAATTTTGGTCGGACCATAGAGCTGTATCACATGCTCTACAGCTGCATCATCCGCCATTACCAGATAAATATTCTTTGTCACATCTGCCTCTTTCTTTTTCTGCAGATTGGATTCCTTCAAGTTTTCTTTTACATGATAATTCTCTTTACCTAACACGATTTCTCCGCTGTCAAACTCTTCATCCGGGAAATAGGCCAGCACTTCATCCGGAGCAAGTGAAATATCGGTTCCTTCCAGTGCATTATAATCTGCCAATGGAATCACATACAAGCCTCGCATCGCATCTGCATCATATCCACTTCCTGAATCCGTATCAAACTTGAGCTGATTGTCATATTTCATGGCGCTCAGCGGCACATACCGGTATTTTTGTTCATGAATAATCTCCAGCCCCCGGCTTTGCGTCTCTTCCTGCACGATCCGCTCCATCGCTTGTATATTTTCCGGAGTTGTTTCATCAGATGTTGCGGAAAATTCAGTCTTAAAACGTGTATTCATTATATTTTCCTGCCCGATATACAAGGATGCTGTCGCAGAAATCAATACCAGTACAATGGTACTCATAATACAGATATTTGCCAGTCCTACTGCATTTTGTTTCATTCGATAGATCAGACCTGACACTGAAACAAAATGTTTTGTCTTATAATAATAGGCTTTATTTTTCTTCAATAATTTTAACAGCGCTACACTTCCCGCTGTAAACAGAGCGTAGGTTCCGAAAATAACCAGAATTACTGCAATAAAAAATTTTGTGATCGCACTAAGCGGTGACTCTGTCGTCTGTGCAATATAATATCCGCTTCCCAACAAAAGAATTCCGATCACTGCGATCAGCCAGTTTGCTTTTGGTTCTTTTTCTCCTTTTTTCCCTCCCTGCAGAAGTTCCACCGGATTGACTCTCTGCACCTGGAAAATGTTCCAGATCAGAATCACAAGAAAGATAGCTCCAAATAGACCGGCACTGATCAAAATAGCCTCCGGTTCCACAGAAAACTGAAATGCAACATCAAACCGGATCAATTTCAGGAGTACCAGAAAGATGAGGCGTCCGAATACGATTCCTGCCAGGATTCCTCCAAGGATACCTGCGCCCGCAGTATAGATGCTCTCCCAGACCATCATCTTTGTCAGGTTCGTCTTATCCATTCCAAGCACCTGATACAATCCCATCTCTTTTTTTCTCTGACGAACCAGAAAACTGTTCGTATAAAAGAGAAAGATTGCCGAAAAACCACCTGTGATCGTAACTGCAAAATTCAGGATCAGACGCAGCTGGGATGCACCGGGCATGGTATCCAGCGCCGAATTGGTGGAGACTAACAAGAGATCATAAAACATCATGACAGTCAAAATGCAGGTCAGAAGATACGGAAAATACGTCTTTCCGTTTTTCTTAATGTTGGTCGCAGCCAGCTTTGGATACAATACATTACGCATTGTCCTCACCTCCCGTTGTCAGCGCAGTCAGTGTTGCGGATATTTTTTCATACAATTCTTCATTGCTCATATTGCCGCGGTACAACTGATGGAACACTTCTCCGTCCTTGATGAACAGAACTCTGTTTGCCGTACTCGCTGCCTTCACACTGTGCGTCACCATCAGGATGGTCTGTCCCTGCTGATTGATCTCCTTAAACAAGCGAAGCAGTTCATCTGCAGCCCGCGAATCCAACGCTCCTGTCGGCTCATCTGCAAGGATCAGCTTGGGCTGCGTGATCAGCGCTCTTGCCACTGCCGCCCTTTGTTTCTGACCGCCGGATACTTCATATGGAAACTTCTTCAAAAGTTGAGTGATTCCAAGCTGCTGTGCAATTGGTTTGAGTTTCTGACTCATCTCCGGATACTTTTTGCCGGAAAGTACCATCGGAAGATAGATATTGTCCTCCAGAGAAAATGTATCCAGAAGATTGAAATCCTGAAATACAAATCCCAGATTCTGCCGGCGAAATGCTGCCATTTCTTTATTGCGGATCTCTCCCAGATCTCTTCCTTTCAGGTACACCTTCCCGGATGTTGGTTTATCCAGCGCTGCCAGAATATTTAAAAGTGTTGTCTTTCCGGATCCGGACTCTCCCATGATCGCTACATATTCTTTCTCCTCCACCGAAAAGTTCACATTGGAAAGCGCCTGTACCTGATTTCCTCCAAATCGTGTGGTATATATTTTTTTCAGATTCTTTACTTCCAGTAATGTCATCGTCATTCCTTCCTTTCATTTCTCCCGTTTTCTTACTTCTCGTTTATTATAACTGGAACACAGAAGCTTGTTCCATTGATTCACATTACAAATCACAACTGTTGTCTTACGTTTTTGTAAGGTTTGGCTTTCCGGCAGATAAAACATTGCCACATCTCATCCGCAATGTTACAATTAGTATCAGTTTGAATACAAAGGAGTTTTCAGATATGAAACAAGAACGATGGAAATCTATTTTAAAACCTCTGACCATTCTTCCGGTCATTGTCATGCTCTGTACCATCTTTGGATTTTCCAATCAGAACGGAACAACTTCCGGTGGATTGAGCCAAAAAGTAAGCAGGCAGATCGTCACTGTCTGTGATACCCTCTTTCATCAGGACTTGGCGGAAGAGACAATCGAACATTATACCGAAAAAATCGAATATCCTCTGCGCAAAGCAGCCCACGCCACGGAATACCTGATCCTGACTCTGCTGGCTGCCCTGCCGCTTTATACCTATGGTCTTCGTGGAAAAAAACTGCTTTTGGCTCTATTTTTATTCTGTGTCATCTGCGCATCCGGGGACGAATTCCACCAGTCCTTTATTCCCGGCAGGTCTCCCCAGATTACAGATGTATTTGTAGACAGCATCGGAATCCTGACAGGATGCGGCATCACATACCTTGTATTACGTAATCGCCCGTCCGATACGGCTTCTTCGAAGAAGCGTAATACACAGAAAGGATAGACCTCCGATTCCGGCAATCAGGACCGGCACTGCAATCCACGCAGATACAGCAGCCGGTTCTGCATATTTTTTATATCCATCCAGAAAAAGAATGTGGATCAGATAGATCCCAAACGAACATCCGCAACCGATATCAAGAAGTCTTCTTGTCCTTTCTTTCAGACGGATCTCACAGTCCTGCCAGCGAATAAGAATCATAAAAAATGCAGCGCCTGCAAGTACGATGAGCGGACATCCGTATTCCAGAACCCGTTCATAATGCTCCCCTGACCGCTGTGTGATAAAGACTGTCAGAGCAAACACGCCGGTCATACAGCCGATAAAAATTGCAGCTGCCCATTTCTGACTGATTCGGATATATCTCCGGTACTTATAAATAAAATACCCGATAAAAATATAAAGCATATACACCTTGTCTCCGATCAGCGGCAGATCATAATACGCTTCCCCATTTTGCAGGGAAACCACATAGTTAAAGACTACGGAAGCGCTGCAGACAACAAGCAGAGCTCTCTCCAGTTTTCCGCTCATTCCTTTGCACATGACCTGAAAAAACGGCAATACCATATAAATTGGGATCATCGCATAAAGATACCACAAATGAGGTTCTGTCGGTACATACAGAATCTCTTTCAGATCATATTCTGTCTTCATAAAAGCACGATTCCAGATATAGTACACTACACTCCATACTACCAGTGCGATCAAAAAACGAAGCAGTCTCTCCCCGTGTTTTTTCAACGGTTCTTCTCTTCCCAGAAGCAATGCTCCGGAGATCATAAAAAAACAGGGAACACTTACTCTCGCCAGTGTATCCAGTAAAAGTGCAAACAAATACTCACTCTGTGTAATTTCTCCATATGCCCTACAAAAATAATTGGTCACATGGATCACAATCACAAAAATGCAGGAAATCATCCGTATGATCTCCAGATTATAATTTCGTCTCATTTATCTTCTCTTTTCGTCTTTCTCTTTTGTATCCGGTTCTTTTTTCATCAGACTTGCCTTAATGACAGTCCCTTTTCCAAAACGGGCATCCAGCTTCTCCATCGCATCTTTTAATTTCTGATGCTTCTCATCCAAAGGCTTGGGGATCTCAATATCAAAAATAGATAGCTGCATAGGCTCTTTTTCATCCACCAGTTTTGCCGTCCGGATTCCAAGCAGGCGGACCGGTTCACCTGTCCATACTTCTTCAAACAGTTCACAGGCACTCTCGTAAAGAACATTCTGATCCGATGTCGGCCGCATCAGCTGTTTCTGATGCGAAATCTTTCGGAAATCATAATATTTGATTTCCATACTGACCATGGATGCTTTCTGACCGGCTTTTTTCAGCCTTTCACCAACACTCGCTGCCAGATGTGCAAAGACCGGACGGATTTCTTCCAGTGTTTCTGCATCCTTTGACAATGTCGTAGAATTTCCAACCCCTTTTGCTTCTGCCTGCTGTGACTGTACACTGGAATGATCGATTCCGTTTGCAAACTCCCAGAGCATCTGTCCATGGCTCTTCAAATGCAGCGTGATCAGTCTGGGATCTGCCTGTGCCAGATCTCCAATCGTCAGAATTTCCAGCTTTTTCAGGATCTCCACACTGGAATGCCCTGCCATATACAGTTCTCCAATCGGAAGAGGCCACATTTTTACACGGATTTCTTCCGGAAACAAGGTATGTACCTTGTCGGGCTTTTCAAAATCCGAAGCCATCTTTGCCAGCAGCTTATTCGAAGAAATTCCCACATTGACCGTAAAACCGAACTTCTCCCGAACTCCGTTCTTGATCAACATAGCCGCATCAACCGGGGAACAGAAACCTTCCATCGCCTGTGTCATATCCACATAGCACTCATCCACACTGACCTGTTCGATTTCTTTCGTAAATGTCCGAAGATAGTCCATCAGCATCCGGCTTTTTTCCCGGTACATCTTATGATCCGGCGGTTCCATCACCAGATTCGGACACTTACGAAAGGCATTCGCAACAGGTTCCCCTGTGCGGATGCCATATCTTTTTGCCGGAATTGACTTTGCGAGAACAACCCCATGACGGGATTTCTGATCTCCGCCGATGATCGACGGGATCATACGCAAATCTGTTCCGGCACCATTTTTTAATTGTTCGACTGCAGTCCAGCTTAAATAAGCCGAGTTGACATCTATATGGAAAATAACGGGTGTCATGCGACGATCTGTCCTTTCACTTTTGCCTCTAATTTTCCGTCAACAACATCAATCTCAATCCGATCTCCTCTGCCCACATTTCCTGCAAGGATCAGTTTTGCTGCCAGCGTCTCCACATTCTTCTGGAGATATCTCTTCAGCGGTCTTGCTCCGTACATCGGATCATATCCGCCTTCCACTACGAAATTCTTCGCAGCATCCGTCAGCTCAATGGAGAGTTCTTTGTCTACCAGACGCTTGTTGACATCTTTTACTAACAAATCAATGATGGCATGAATATTGGATTTCGTCAATGGTTTAAACATAATTATTTCATCCAGCCGGTTCAAAAATTCCGGTCTGAAATGTGCTCTTAAGTCATTCATGACCAGATTCTGATTTGATTCTTCGATCGTGCCGTCTTCCCGGATTCCTTCCAGAAGATAATTCGCCCCGATATTGGAAGTCATGATCAGGATCGTATTCTTAAAGTCTACGGTTCTGCCCTGTGAATCCGTAATCCTTCCGTCATCCAGCACCTGAAGCAGGACATTGAATACATCCGGATGGGCTTTCTCGATCTCATCAAATAATACAACAGAATACGGTTTTCTTCTGACTGCCTCTGTGAGCTGTCCGCCTTCGTCATATCCGACATATCCCGGAGGCGCTCCGATCAGTCTGGACACGGAATACTTCTCCATGTATTCACTCATATCAATGCGGACCATGTTATTCTCATCGTCAAACAGACTCTGAGCAAGTGCCTTGGCAAGTTCTGTCTTTCCAACTCCGGTAGGTCCCAGGAATAAGAAAGAACCAATCGGTTTGGTCGGATCTTTGATTCCTGCTTTGGAACGGATAATCGCTTCTGTTACCAGCTCCACTCCTTCGTCCTGTCCGATGACTCTTCGGTGCAGCTCGTCTCCCAGATGCAGCGTCTTGCTTCTCTCACTCTCGTTGAGTTTTGCCACCGGAATTCCTGTCCACCGGGAAATGATTCTTGCAATCTCCTCATCTGTCACAGCCTCATGCACCAGAGAAAGATCTTTTGCCTTTACCTTTTCTTCCTCTTCCTCCAGCTGTTTCTGCAGCTGCGGAAGTCTTCCGTACTGCAATTCCGCCGCTTTGTTCAGATCGTATTCCCGCTGCGCTTTCTGGATCTCTTTATTGACCTGCTCGATCTCTTCTCTGACCTTCTGTACCCGCTCTACAGATGTCTTTTCATTCTCCCACTGTACTTTCTTACCTGCATATTCTTCTTTTAGTCCTGCCAGCTCTTCCTGCAGATGTTCCAGACGCTCTCTGCTCAAACGGTCCTCTTCCTTTTTCAGTGCCTCTTCTTCAATCTCCAGCTGCATCACACGGCGTCTCAGCTCATCCAGCTCTGTCGGCATGGAATCCAGCTCTGTCTTGATCAGCGCACAGGCTTCATCCACCAGATCAATGGCCTTATCCGGCAGGAAACGGTCAGAAATATATCGATTCGACAAGGTTGCTGCTGCCACAAGCGCACTGTCTGTGATCTTCACTCCGTGGAAGACTTCATAACGCTCTTTGAGTCCTCTTAAAATAGAAATCGCATCTTCCACACTCGGCTCTTCCACCATGACCGGCTGGAAACGTCTCTCCAGAGCCGCATCTTTCTCAATATACTGACGATACTCATCCAGTGTCGTCGCACCGATACAGTGCAGCTCGCCTCTTGCCAGCATTGGCTTTAACATATTTCCCGCATCCATGGCACCATCTGTCTTACCTGCTCCCACAATGGTATGCAATTCATCAATAAACAGAATGATCTTGCCGTCACTGTTCTTCACTTCTTCCAGAACGGCTTTCAGACGCTCTTCAAATTCTCCTCTGTATTTTGCTCCTGCAACCAGAGCTCCCATATCCAATGCAAAAATCGTCTTATCTTTCAGTCCCTCAGGAACATCTCCGCTGACGATCCGCTGTGCCAGCCCTTCTACGGCTGCCGTTTTACCGACACCAGGCTCTCCGATCAGGACCGGATTGTTCTTTGTCTTACGCGACAGGATCCGGATCACATTTCGAATCTCTTCGTCACGTCCAATGACCGGATCCAGCTTCTGATCTCTTGCCCGCTCCACCAGATCCTGTCCATATTTGTTTAACGTATCATACGTTGCTTCCGGATTGTCACTGGTCACTCTCTGGTTTCCACGCACAGTAGAAAGTGCATGCAGAAAACCTTCCCGGCTGATTCCAAACTCACGAAATAACGGCTTTAAATCTCTGCTTGCATATTTCAGTAAAGAAAGGAAAATATGCTCTACAGACACATACTCATCGCCCATCTGCTTTGCTTCATCCTCTGCATGGATCAGTGCATTGTTCAGATCCTGACCGACAAACACCTGCCCGCCCTGTACTTTCGGACGCTTATTCAAAAGCTCTTCTACTCTGTTAATAAACAGAGGTCCCTGAATGCTCATCTTTTCCAATAATTTTAAGATCAGACTGTCATCCTGCGTAACCAGCGCATATAATAAATGCTCCTGCGCAAGCTCCTGATTGCCATAATCATACGCAATCTTTTCACAATTCTGCACTGCCTGCATTGAATTCTGTGTAAATTTATTTATATTCATAGCAACTCCTCCTCACTACTTGTTTCATTGTTCTACACGTAATATAGCATTCATTATTAGCCACGTCAAGAGAAGAGTGCTAATTCTTTTCTAAAAAATTTATAAACACTAATCCCTGATCCGGATCATTATCTGCGTCACATAATAGTGTTCTTTTATTTACTTCATGTAATTTTGCAAACTGAGCTGTTGTCATCCTCATACTATCTTTTTTCATCATTTTTTCTTCTTTCTCTTGACTTTACACTAACTGTATACTTTATCCTGTCCATTGTCAAAACATTTTACAGGAGAAAACCTGGCATTATGATGACTTTTGCAGCACAAAAACCTCCAGAAAGCTGGCAAAGATTTTCCTGTGCAGCTGCCTTACAAATCAGACCTTTTCCAGAGTTGCCCTCTTAAACCAAAAACCGGTCGGTATTATTTTAGGGAAAAGCTGTGCTGTCCACAAATGTCCGCTCCCTCTCCGGATCAGACAGATTTCATCCATCACCCCATTGCTGCTTTCCGGGGAAGGTCGTAAAACAGCAAAAATTTTTCAGGACGTCGATGGCATAGACAAAGAACTTTTAAAAGAATGCGGCACTTCCTATCCTGCCCTTATGATCTATTTTAATTTACGTAAAATCGTAAACAAACAGATACTTGCACCTTTTCTATCTGCTTACTTTTCTTTCCTGCTGAAAATAATGAACTCCAAACAGAACTCCTGCCAGAAACAGTGCCATTCCCAATCCTGAATAAAACACAGCGATGAACACATCCGGTGCAAAATGGGAGGCTCGAAGACCAATTCCAAAAGTCATCATAAATGCCATGATCAAAAATGACTTCTTATCAAAAAAATGCCAGAAAAACTGAAGCTCATCTTCGTAGTTTTGAATTCTGTCGGTATGTCTGATCACCAGTTTATAAAATACCATCGACCAGAATACAGCAAAAACCAGCGCTGAGAGCAAAATATTCACAACTGTCACATGCCCCGTATAGCTGAGTATTCCAATTCGAATAATATTGAACCCCGCAATCAGCCAGACAATGCTGGCCAGTAGCAGTAATGTTCTTTTTTTTACTTTCATTTTGTTCTCCTCTCCAATATGAACATTGTTCATATTTATGTTTAAAATTTCCCACTTTTTAAAAGTGGGATTCATAGATACTGTGTGCGATCATCGTTAAAAGTGGTTCGCAGCTTTTCTGCTTTTCCAGAAGAATGGACATCAGAAGTGTAAACACATACTCCACAAAAATTTCCGGAGTCAGCTCATTTTCAAATGCATTCTCACGCACATTCTGGTCCTCTGTCAATATCTGAACCAGATTTTTCTTCAAATGCATCAGGGAAATCTCCATCATTTTCCTTCCCTCATTTTTATCTTTTGCTGCAAAACTCATGGAATGCAGATTAAAAAACTCCGGATACTTCTGACTGCTTTTATACACCGTATCAAACAACCAGGCAATACATGCTGTAAAGCTTTCAAATACAAGTACCTGTCCATTCATATGAAAGATATCCATCCATACACTTTCAATCGTCGCAAGTAAAAGTTCCGATTTGGATGGAAAATAATTATACACGGATCCTAATGCAATGTTGCACCGGGAAGCCACAAGCCTCATGTTTACGGACGAAAGCCCTTCTTCTGCCACAATCTCTCTGCACACTGCAAGTATTTCCTCTCTTGATGTAACTGCCATATTCAAATCTGCACCTCCATTCTGAACAACGTTCATTATAGAATTTCCCAGCTTTGATTGTCAAGTTACTTTTCTGATTTTTTTCCATTTCTGCCTTTTCTTTCTTCCTCTCAGGAATTATAATAAACACAGATCATTATAACAAAACAGGAGAGATTTATTTATGAGAGCTTATGAACGACTTTTAAAATACGTAACTGTACGCACCCCAAGTGATGAGACAAGCACTACCGTACCGTCTTCTGCCTGCCAGTTTGACCTGGCACAGGATCTGATCCGGGAGTTCATCAATTTGGGACTACCAAAGGCACGGACGGATGAAAAATGCTATGTCTACGCACAGATTCCTGCCACGCCGGGATATGAAAATTGTCCGAAGATCGGATTTATTGCACATCTGGATACTGTTTCTGACTTCTGTGACAAGAAGATCGTTCCGGTTGTAACTGAAAACTATGACGGACGCGACCTTCCTCTTGGCGGTTCTGACGGACGGGTTCTTTCTGTCTCCATGTTCCCGCATTTAAAGGATCTCAAAGGTCGTACTTTGATCACCAGCAACGGAGATACCATCCTCGGTGCAGACGACAAGGCCGGAGTTGCAGAGATCATGACCATGGCAGAACGGGTTTTGACTGAAAATATCCCACATGGTCAGATTTCGATCGGATTTACTCCGGATGAGGAAGTTGGCAGAGGAGCGGATCATTTTGATGTCGAAAAATTTGATGCGGATTTTGCCTACACCATGGACGGAGACACCGAAGGTGAGATTCAGTATGAGAACTTCAATGCCGCAGATGCGATCTTTGAGATCAAAGGCGTGAATGTACACCCGGGATCTGCAAAAGATGTGATGGTCAATGCCGCCCTGGTGGCAATGGAGATCAACGCTGCCCTCCCTGAGGGAGAAACTCCAGCGGATACCGAGGACTATGAGGGATTCTATCATCTTGTAAGCATGTCCGGCGATGTAGCCTGCGCAAAACTGCATTACATTGTCCGAGATCACGATACCGACAAGTTTGCCGCACGTCTGGAAACCTTAAAAGAAATTTCCAAACAGATGAATCTGAAATGGGGATTGGGCACCGTAAAACTGACCATTGATGAACAGTACCGTAATATGGCAGAGATCATAAAAGATGGAAACATGCATCTGATCGAAAATGCGAAAAAAGCCTGCCTTGCAGCAGATGTCACACCTCTGATCCTTCCGATCCGCGGCGGTACAGATGGCGCTCGCTTAAGCTTTATGGGGCTGCCTTGTCCAAACCTTGGAACCGGTGGACATGGATATCACGGACCATTTGAGCACATTACCGCTGAGGGCATGGATAAATCCGTAGAGGTGATGATCGAACTGGTCAAACTGTATGCGGAAATGAAATGATAAAAAAGAATATCCAGACAAAAGGCACAGACGGGATGTTTCCCGCTGTGCCACTTTTTATCCGCAATCTTTTTCTTACAATCTCTCACCGTTTTCATGCATAAATTTGTATTCTGCAACAGAACGGTCAAATGTCTTAATGTGGTTGTACAGCCATTCCACCACATTTTTATTCACTGCTTCTACAAATGCAGCAGACGGCCCTTCTTCCTCTTCCAGCATATTGTAGAGATCTCTTACGACCTGTCTTAATTTTTCATGCTCTTCTTTGTGCTTTTCCACACCCGGATATGTAATCTCTTCCTGCAGTTTTTCTTCTTCTCCAAAATGGAATTCTGTGTAATCTGCGAGATAATCCAGTGTTTTTACAGACACCACCTTATCTTTACTTGTCTCACAGCTGTCCAGTAATTTGTTAATCTTATCAATCAGTTCCTTGTGCTGGGAATCAATCATTTCGTTTCCTGTTACCAGACTTTCATCAAATTCTGCTCTCATTGTGCTACCTCCTAAACTTCACCTTGTTTAAATTTTATGATCATTTCATTGGTTAAACTGTCTCTGGACGGCTCTACCGGAATCTCGTCTCTTTCAAACCATTCCGCCAGTGCCAGTTCCTCTTCATCCAGTGTCACTTCTGCGTCACCGTCCAGATCACAGTAAAATCCCATCAACAGGGTATCACTAAATGCCCATGGCTGACTTTTATAGTATCGGATATTCTTTACCTTCAATCCGACTTCTTCCATCACTTCTCGCGCCACTGTTTCTTCCACGGTTTCTCCGATTTCTGTAAATCCGGCAAGAAGTGCATATTTTTTATAACTTCGCCCTGCATACTTGGACATCAGGATCCGGTTACCGTCTGTCACTCCAACAATGACAGCCGGACAGATCTTCGGAAATTCCATATTTCTGCAGTGTTCACAGAAAAGCATCCTCTCTTTTGTATCATGACGCATCTTATGTCCACAGCGTCCACAATATCTGCGTGTCTGATACCATTGATACAGCTGATATCCCGTGATCCCCGCAAATGCGCTGTACTGAGGATCTGCTGTCCTGAAAATCTCCGTATTCTCCATTGTAAACTCAGAGTGCGGCTCCCGGTTCAGATTATCAACCAGATAATACTGCTTCTCATCAATTGTAAACAGATAAATACTGTTCTCATAAATCTCTTCGTTCAACCGTTCCAGTTCTCCAAATGTTGGAAACTCTATTCCCGTCTGTGTCCGCCTCATCAATGCTGTGTGTTCTTCATAATACAATGCAATGCTGTCCTTTTGCGGCGAAACCGGCCTGTATTCGTTCTTAAACTGATGCGGTGCTATGTCCTGGATCATTTTACTCACTTCCTTTCCTGAAATTATGCAAAAATTCACTGAGTAAAATCAGAATACTTCCTGCCGCAAGAAAAAAATCTCCCAGATTGTATGTGATCTTTGTCAGCTTCTCGTCAGATGTCTGAAACCCGATATAATCCACCACATATCCCCGCATCCAGCGATCCAGTGTGTTGCTCCACGCACCTGCCACACCAAGTGAAAGCCCTGCTTTTTTCAAATAACTGCCTTTTTTTCGCAGACACAAGATATCCCAGACGGTCAGAATTGCAGCCATAACAAGAGATGTGTACTTTACAAACTGAGGATACTCTTTCAAAAGACTCATACACATCCCCTTATTATGCACTTTTCTAAGGACGATCTTTTTGCTGTCCGCAAACGGTTTTTCTTCCTCGTCCGGCCACTTTTCCACTTCTGATTTGACTGCCATATCCAGACACGTCAGAAATGCCGTTGCCCCTGCTCCAAACAGATTTTTCATATTCTGCCTCTATTCTTCTGTAAATTCTTTAATTTTTTCTGCTGCGTCCTCTGCTTTTTCCTTCACTGCCTCTGAAAGGTCTTTGACATGCTCACAGGCAGCCTCTGCTGCGTCCTCTGTTTTTTCCACAACTACCTCTGCTGCATCTTCTGTCTTCTCTGTAACTGTATCCATTGCCTGTGTTGTTTTTTCTTTTACAAATTCAACCGCCTGATCGGCCTTTTCCCTGAGCACATCCTCCGTTTCATCCCAAATGTCTTCTTCTTTTTTCGCTCCGCAGTACGGACAGTATGCCATCTCTTTTGCTACCTGTTTTCCACATTCTGCACAAGTACTCGTTCCTTTGATCTCCTTGATCTTTGCCTGATGTCTCTCGATACTTTCTGTTCTGTTATCGATTTTTTCACACAGCATCTGTACCTGTTCGTCCATCGCCTCTCCCGCCTGGTACTTCTCGTACAGAAAGCGCCCCATCTCCAGCATATCCGCCTCATTGCCGCGCTCCAGAGTTCGGATCTGTCCTCTCAATCGCTGTATTTCCATCATCTCGCCTGCTTTACTTGTCACAGTTTCTGTTGTCTCACCGATTTTTTTACCTAAGTCTTCAAAAAAAGATTTCATCTTTCTTCTCCTTTCTGTCACATATCTGTTATTTTCAACAGAATTTCTCGTGCATATATACATTATACCCCAAACGTTCATAACTTCAACCAGATTTCTTCTGTTTTCTTCTTTCCGCTTCTTATTTTGAAGCTTTCGGCATATACTTTCAAAAACATCCAGGAGATCATTTCATGCCATACTCTGACTTATGCCGGGAAAAAATTCTTTCTGAAGATTATCATGATTTTATTGTCTCCGACATCCGAATGCCCTTTCTTCAAGATATGCTTGAAAAAGACTGCTGTCTTCAAAACCCCGGCTTTTTTTATCAATGTGCTTACCTTTCAAAATCTGTAATAAAACCTGTATCGCTGGAAAACTATTCTTATTTTTCGATTCCGAAATGCTACTCCCTGCTCAGTATGCAGGCGCTAAATCAGGTCGGAATCCTTCCGATCCAGAACCACTCCACCATTCAATTAAGCGGAAAACAGGTTATGATCGGATTTCTGGATACCGGAATCGACTATCAAAATCCGGTATTTCAACATCTGGATAAAACCACTCGAATCGCAGGCATCTGGGATCAGACGATCCAAAGCGGCACCCCTCCGGAATCCTTTGACTATGGCTCTCATTATACACCCGATATGATCAATGAAGCGCTTGCCTCGGAAGATCCGTATTCCCTTGTCCCAAGTGTGGACAATAATGGACACGGAACATTTCTCGCAAGTATCGCTGCCGGTTCCGGAGATCCCGATGCGCAGTTTATCGGTGCTGCGCCGGAATCTGTAATTGCCGTTGTAAAGTTAAAGCAGGCAAAACAATATCTGAGAGACTACTATTTTATTCCCAATACAGCCCCTGCTTTTCAGGAAAATGATATCATGCTTGGTATGCGCTATCTCCACCTGCTTGCCGAAAAACTGGGACTTCCTCTGATCTTCTGCCTGGCACTTGGCAGCAATCTGGGCGGACACTCCGGCTCTCTCCCACTCTCGATCATTGCCCAGCAGTATACCTTGTTGTCTAATCGGATTCCTGTTATCGGGGTCGGAAATGAAGCAGATCAGAGACATCACTTTTACAGCGAGATCATGAATACTTCTGATACAAAGACCGTAGAAATCCGTGTCGGAGAAAATACTAGCGGTTTTGTGATGGAGCTATGGACCGAACTCCCCAATATCCTCTCCATCAGCCTGACCTCTCCGTCTGGGGAGAGTACGTCCCGCATTCCCATTCGTGCGGGAACAAGCACAACTTTCAATTTTCTTTTTGAAAATACAACAGTCTACATCGACTACCGTCTGTTTGTAGAAAGTACAGCCTCGGAACTGATTCATTTTCGTTTTTCCGATGCTGCTCCCGGAATCTGGAAGCTTGTGGTAGAACCCGTCCAGATTATTGACGGGCGATTCCACATCTGGCTTCCTGTGCGGGAATTTTTAAGCGGAGAAGTTTATTTTTTAAACTCCAATCCATACTATACACTGACTGCCCCTTCTGATTCCGTACAGCCGATCTCCGTCTCCTATTACGATTCTTCCAACAACGGTCTTGCACTTTCCTCCGGAAGAGGGTTTACTCGTACGGAGCAGGTCAAACCGGATTTTACAGCCCCGGGAATCAGCATTACCGGTGCTCTTCCCGGCGGACAGTTTGAGAGCAGGAGCGGTTCCAGTACCTCGGTCGGCATCACTGCAGGCGCAGCCGCTTTGCTTGTGGAATGGCACCTTCAGCAGAAAAAGATCCCATCCGTGAGTACCGCTTTGATCAAAAGTCTGCTGACGTTAGGCGCCACCAGAAACCCGGATATGAAATATCCGAACCGAGAGTGGGGATATGGCCAGTTAAACCTTTACAATACATTCGAAGCTATGCGTCAGTTATAACAAAAAGGGACGCCTTCTCGCGTCCCTCAAAAAAATCATTCTCTCTTTTTGGATTCGTAAATTGTCTTTACACGCTCTGATTCCGGTACGATCTGTTCCGGTACCGGAGCCGTGCCCGGTGCAAATACCACCTTCAAAAAGACTGGTGTAATAATTGTCGTGATCACGACAACAATAATGATCGGCCCTAAAAATGCAGAACCTAACAGCCCCAGTGCTGCGCCCTTGCTGGCTACGATCAATGCTACTTCTCCACGCGAGATCATACCGATTCCGATTCGTTTTGCCTGATAATTCTTATAGTGACAGATTTTTGCACCAAACCCACATCCAACAACCTTCGTCAATACTGCAACAATCGTCAGCGCTACTGCAAATCCAACAATCGCCGCAGACATCTTCGGCAGCTCTACTTTCAGCCCGATACTTGCAAAAAATACCGGTGATAAAAGCAGATAAGACAATGTATCAAATTTTGTCTCCAGATAAGTAGAACGCTGTACGTTTGAAATGATCAGACCGGCAATAAACGCACCTGTAATATCTGCAACTCCAAAAACATCCTCTGCAATGTATGCCATCAGAAGACAGAACACAAATGCCACGATCGTGTGTCGATGTTTCTCCTTATTGGCTTTGTCCACCCAGTTCTTGTACAATTTGTAGAAGATAAATCCTACAACTGCTGCAAATACAAAGAATCCAACAATCTTCAGCATGACCATTCCAATTTTCACGCTTGGGTCTGAAATGCTTGTCACGATTGTCAACGCCACAATTCCCAGAATATCATCAATGATCGCTGCTCCCAGGATTGCATTGCCGGAACGGGTTTTGAGCTTTCCAAGCTCTTTTAATGTCTCCACCGTGATACTGACTGAAGTTGCTGTCAGAATTACTCCGATAAAGATATTCTGCAGGAAAATACTTGCTGATGCATCTGACTCGATCATCCCCGGCCGATTGAAGAAATATGCCGTAGCAAATCCACCCGCAAGCGGTACCAGTACTCCACAAAGTGCAATGATAAAGGATGCCTTTCCGCATGCTTTCAGTTCTTTGATATCTGTCTCCATACCTGCACAGAACATCAGAACGATCACACCAATCTCCGCTACAGACTGCAGAAATGATGTCTCTGTCAGAATGCCGACTCCGGCAGGTCCCAACAGTAATCCGGCCAGAAGCGCGCCAACGACCTGCGGCATCTGTACCCTTCTTGTCAAAAGCCCCAGCGCTTTTGTACAAAGTAAAATAATTGCGAGATCTAGTAAATACTTGTAGTCCATAATGTGCCCCCTTTTTGTCAAACATCTATAAGGATACACCTTTAAATGCCTTTTTTCAATACATTTTCCACATTTTATGACGTTTTTACATAATTTTTACCATAATTCTGCACAAATCCGCAATAAAAGAGAGTCTGTTTCCAGACTCTCTCATACTCTTTCTTTTCCTACGGCAATCTCGGCACTTCCTGTCCCCGAAGACTGATCAGAGGACCGCCGGTTCCTTCTATGTAAGATCTTGTGATCGTCACCTCTCCGATGTTCTCATCCTTTGGAATCTCATACATGATATCCAGCATAAACTCTTCGATAATCGCCCGCAGTGCTCTTGCTCCGGTCTCTTTCTTCATTGCCTTCTCCGCAATCGCCTCCAGCGCTCCATCATCAAAATCCAGCTTGACTTCATCCAGTGCAAGCAGCTTCTGATACTGCTTTAAGATGGCATTCTTTGGTTCTTTTAAGATCTTTACATACATATCCTTGTCCAGACCTTTCAGTGTAAAGATGATCGGAAGACGTCCGATAAATTCCGGAATCATACCGAAATTGCGCAAATCTTCCACCGTTACTTTAGACAGGATATCCTTGTCATTGTCATACTGATCTTTTAGCTCTGCATTAAATCCCATGGATGTCTTATGCATCAGCCGTTCCTTGATGATGCCTTCCAGATCCGGGAATGCACCCCCGCAGATAAACAGAATATTCTTCGTATTTACTGTCGTCAGAGGAACCATGGCATTCTTGCTGTTGGCTCCTACCGGAACCTCTACCTCACTGCCTTCCAACAGCTTTAAGAGTCCCTGCTGTACGGATTCTCCGCTTACATCTCTCTGGCTGGAATTTCTCTTCTTCGCGATCTTGTCAATCTCATCGATAAAGATGATTCCCTGCTCGGCTTTCTCTACATCATTATCTGCTGCTGCCAGTAATTTAGATACGACGCTCTCAATGTCATCCCCGATATAACCAGCCTCGGTCAGGGAAGTGGCATCTGTGATCGCAAGCGGTACATCCAACAGTCTCGCAAGTGTCTTTACAAGGTATGTCTTACCACTTCCTGTCGGTCCGATCATCAGCATATTGGACTTTTCAATCTCAATATCATCGACCGAATCTGTCGCTACCCTCTTATAGTGGTTGTAAACAGCAACAGCCATCGCTTTCTTGGCATACTCCTGTCCTACCACATACTCATCCAGCTTTCCTTTGATCTTGTGCGGCGCCGGAATATTCTTAATATCCAGTTTTTGGAACTCTTTTGGCTTTTCTTTTTTCTTTTTGATCTTCTGTGTCTTTGGCGGAGCCATATTCTCCAGATCTGACAGATTTAAGAACTGTACACCCGGCATATTCATCAGTCTGCTGTAATCAATCGAGCCGTTTGTCATGGCATCAAAACTTTTCTGCATACAATCCGGACACACCGTAATATGGTTCGGCAGATCGATCATCTTTCCTGTCACGCTCTCCGGACGATGGCAGATAAAGCAGATCTTCTCATACTCATCCTCGTGTTCCTCTTTTGCGGAAGTCTGAAAGACTTCCTTTTTCTCTGTATCGGAAGACTCTTTTCCTTCTGTGGTGACCGGAGTCTCCTTTTCTTCATCTATGATAATAAAATCGTTATCTGACATGTTCTTTCCCTTCTTTCCAGTTACTTGCCCTTTGTACATTCACCGAGGGTATGTCCACATTATAATACAGAATACCGGCAGTTACAAATTAACTTTTTCTAAACCGTCCCTGTTTCCAGCATTTCCAGAAACTGTGATTCAGAAATAATCGGAACGTTCAGTTCTTTCGCCTTTTTATTCTTGGAAGAAGCAGACTGCACATCATTATTGATCAGATAATTCGTCTTTCCGGTCACGCTTCCTGTCACTTTACCCCCTCTGGATTCAATGATTTCTTTCACTTCCCGGCGGTTTGCAAAGTGTTCTACGCTTCCTGTAATCACAAAATTCATATTTTCAAAAATCTGTGCGCTTTCCTCTCCTTCTTCTTTCTGGAGCTTAACCTCCTGTAAGAGGCGTTTGAAAAGATCTCTGTGTGTTTCATCTGAAAAATAATCCACAAACGTTCTGGCGATCACTTCGCCTACTCCCTGGATATCGACCAGTTCTTCCACGGTTGCCTGCATCATCCTCTGGGGATCATTGTCAAATGCCCGGCAGATCATTTTTGCATTGGAAAGTCCGATATTTGCGATTCCAAGGCTGTAGATTACTTTCGGCATAGTCGTACTTCTGGAGTTTTCCACACTTGTGATCAGTTTTGCATAGGATTTTTCTCCGAACCCCTCCAGTGTTTTGATGGTTTCTTCATATCTGTCCAGATGATAAATATCTGTAAAATCCCGGATAAATCCTTCTCCAATGAACTTTTCCAGAGTTGCCTCCGAGAGCCCTTCAATATTCATGGCATCCCTGCTGACAAACAATGCAAAAGATTTCAAATGCTTTGCCTGACACTCCGGATTCGTACAGTACAATGTCTTTGTCTCATTTTCCATCTTTATCTTTGTCGCACCGCCACAGACCGGACAGACTTGCGGGATATCTTTTACACCGCTTCTGGTCAGATTTTCTGCAATCTGCGGAATGATCATGTTGGCTTTATACACCTGAATGACATCTCCTACGCCAAGCTCCAGATCTTCCATAATGCTGATATTATGCACACTGGCACGGCTTACCGTAGTTCCTTCCAGCTCTACCGGTTCAAAGATCGCTACCGGATTGATCAGGCCTGTCCTTGACGGACTCCACTCAATCTCCAGAAGTGTCGTCTCTCTGATCTCATCCGCCCATTTAAAGGCATAGGAATCCCGCGGGAATTTAGCCGTTGTTCCAAGAGACTGACCATAGGCAATATCATCATATACCAATACCAGTCCGTCAGACGGGAAATCATTGTGCACAATCTGCTCCGAAAACCATGCAACTTCCTCTTCGATGGATGCACGGTCAGCCAGATGATGCTCGACCACCTCAAATCCTTGTTTTTCCAGCCAGCTTAACTGCTGCATTCTCGAATTTTCAAACTCTGCACCATCTGCTTTTACCAGTGTAAATGCAAAAAACTTCACATTTCTTCTCGCTGTGATCTCATTGTTCAGCTGACGCACCGAACCACTGCACAGATTCCTCGGATTCTTATATCTTGCATCTACATCCTCGATCTGCTCGTTGATACGCTCAAAATCCTTATATCCAATCACGGCTTCCCCACGCAGGATCAGTTCTCCCTGATACGGGATCTGAAGAGGAAGATTGCGAAATACCTTCGCATTGTTGGTGATGACTTCTCCCACCTCTCCATTTCCTCTTGTGACCGCTTTTTGAAGCCGCCCGTTCTGATATGTCAGAACGATCGTCAGTCCGTCCATCTTCCAGGAGATCACGACCTTTTGCTCTCCTAAAAATGATTTCAGCTGTTCCACGTCTTTTGTCTTATCCAGTGAGAGCATCGGTTTTTCATGCCGCTCCTTCGGCAGCTCACTGAGCACCTCATATCCCACATTAACCGTAGGACTGGATGCAAGAGTCGTCCCCAGCTCCCGCTCCAGTCCTTCCAGTTCGTCATATAATCTGTCATACTCATAGTTGCTCATGATCTCCGTGTCTTCCTGCTCATATGCACGTCTGGCACGGTTCAGAAGTTCTACGAGTTCCTGCATTCTTTTCTTTTTTGCTTCCATATTTAGAGTCCCTTTACTTTTTATATCACAGTTTCATTGGAAGAATCCTTAATCTGATCATACAATTCATTCAATTCTGCATCTGTCAGCTTCCGGTATTCTCCCTCTTTCAGACGCCCCAGATGGATATTCATGATCCTCACCCGGATCAGCTCTCTCACCTGATATCCAAGTGCCTCACACATTCTGCGTATCTGGCGGTTCAGCCCCTGTGTCAAAATGATCGAAAATGTATATTTTCCGATTTTTTCTACTTTACACGGACGTGTCACCGTATCTAAAATCGGTACACCGGATGCCATTTTTTCCAGAAACTCCTGCGTGATTTCTTTATCCACCGTCACCTTATATTCTTTCTCATGCCGGTTTCCCGCACGCATCATCTTATTGATGATATCACCGTTGTTGGTCATCAGAAGCAGTCCTTTAGAGTCCTTATCCAGACGCCCTACATACGTGATCCGGATCGGGTAATCCAGAAAACGCACAATACTGTTTCTTTCCCTGCGCTCTTCTGTACAGACGATTCCCGCCGGTTTGTTCACTGCCAGCACGACCATCTCATCCTGCTTTGAAACTACTTTCTTTCCGACTTTTACGACCTGCCCCGGAACAATCTTCATTCCGGTCTGTGCACGCTTTCCGTCCACACTCACCCGGCCGCTCTCGATCAGCCTGTCCGCTTCTCTGCGGGAACATACCCCCGCTTCGCTTAAATATTTATTCAGGCGAACCTCTTCCTTCGTCTTTTGATATTCCTGCAAAATCCGATTATTCACTGCTCAATACCCCGCTTATATTATTGTCCTGTAGAAATATGTTGGCACTGTATAAAAACAATGTATCTGTAATTTCATACGTATCCATAATATCCCCGATCGTACCGGAATAATACCTCGGATCTACCATCACGATCTCCCGGAAATACGGTGTAAGAAACGGAACAAATGAATTCGCATAAGAATCTTTGATCAGTAAAAGTCTTCGATTGCTCTCCGATACCGTGCGGATATCCACTACAGAAAAGTTGCCTCCCAGGTACACTGCATATTTATCTCTGCTGTTTAATTTCGATGAATCATACAAAGACGCTGTTTTCTTCTGCTCATCCACATAGTTGACGACAACATCATTGTCTTCTGTCTTTGGTACATAAATATCAATCTGCTCTTTCTCATTCAGACGGCATCCGCTCTTAGATGCCAATGAACCATTAAAATCCGTTGTGATCGGATAAGAAGCATATTCTGTCTCCTGTTCTTCCAGGTTCAATGTCCTGGCTGCTTCCTGAAAAACGTAGTATGCCCCTTTTGCCGTCCAGTGATGGTCTGTTTTATAATAAATCTTCTCATCACTGTGTCTGGTCAATGGCTTTACCGCATCGATCCACTGTACACTGTCCCCCAGTTCTTTTTTCACCTGTGCGATATACTGGCTCTGATCGGCAACTGTAGCGGTAAACGGAAGCCTGTCGCTTAAAATATTCGCCGCATCCGGAACTAACAGCATATTCACCGGAATATCAGAATATTTCTGACTAAAACTCTGGATGGCTTTCATATTTGCTTTCAATACATCCTGATCGGGAACTGCAATGTCTTCCAAAAGCTGTCCTTTTTTCCCGATAAAAACACCATTTTCCTCTTTACTTCCTGCCAGTCTGCTGAATCCGACTTTCAGACTGCGCCACATATTTCTTCCCATAAACTGATCGGCCTGATACTTCTCATACTGATCCATATAGCTCCCGGAAGTAACCGCGCTGACTGAAAGCTCCGGCTTTTGCTGCAATCCGCGGTTTTCCTCTTCTGAGATTTTTTTTGACGGAAGGAGCAGATTGATGATCCCGATCCCGAATACACAGATAAGGAATCCGATTCCGATCATATATTCGATTCTTTTTCTTTTCCTTGTTTTTCTTCTTTCTGACATATGCTCACCTAAAATCTAAAATATAAAAACGGATTAAATGACTGTGTCACCAGAAATGCCAGCGAAAGTGCAAACATGACCAGATACATCACACCTGTCATTATATATTTTCCAACTCTGCTTCCAGGAGCCCTCTGAATATTTCTCATCAGTCTGTATCCAATGGAGGAGGATCCCAGCACTGCCATCAGATAGATCAGCCAGTTGGAGAGCAGATAAAACCAGCCCAGCTTGTCCATAAGCCCGCTGGCACCGATTCCAAACATCACACCTACATACTTCAGGGCATAACCAAGTGACGGGCTAAAGAACAGTACCCATCCGATCAGTATCAGCACCATCGCATAAATATGCCGTACTGCACCCGGCCACTTTTCCACATATTGTCCCCATACAAATTTTTCCAGAATCAATATAATTCCATAATACAGTCCCCATGCGACAAAATTCCATGCCGCACCATGCCAGAATCCGGTCAGCATCCAGACGATCAGAAGATTGGTGATCGTTCTGGAATCTCCTTTGCGGTTTCCTCCCAGTGGAATATACACATACTCACGGAACCAGGTGCTCAGAGATATATGCCATCTTCTCCAGAATTCTGTCACACTCGTAGATACATACGGGTAATGGAAGTTCTCCAAAAACTCAAATCCGAACATCTTTCCAAGACCGATCGCCATATCCGAATATCCGCCGAAATCAAAATAAATCTGGAATGCATAAGAAATACATCCGATCCACGCAGTCATCACCGAATAGCTGCCCAGATGCATCGCTGCGATCTGCTCAAAAACCGCTCCTGTCGTATTTGCAAGAATTACCTTTTTGGCAAGTCCCCGCATAAAATACATGGCTCCCTGTCCGAACTTGGTCAGGTTCATAAATCTGTGCTCCAACTGCTCCTCAATATCCACATACCGCACGATCGGTCCTGCGATCAGCTGCGGGAACATAGAAATATAAAGTGCAAAATACATCAGCTTTTTCTGCGGCTTTACCTCCCCCCGATATACATCGATAATGTAGGAAAGCGCCTGAAATGTATAAAAAGAAATCCCGATCGGAAGCGGCAGTTCTCTGTATGGAATATCAAACGGAAGAACTGCATTTACGGATTCCATCAAAAAGCCGTAATATTTGAAAAAGCCAAGAAGCAGCAGGTTTACAACCACCGCAAAAATCAGACTGTTTCGTTTTTTTCTGTCATCATCTGCCTTTTCGGCAATATCCAGACCGCACACATAGTTCAGACAAATGGATAGAATCATCAAAATGACATAAACAGGCTCTCCCCATGCATAAAAGAAAAGGCTTGCGATCAGCATGACCAGATTCTTGAACCGATACGGAACAAGAAAATATACTGCCAGTACAATCGGCAGAAATACAAATAAAAATGTTATACTGCTAAACAGCATCTTTTGTTCCCCCTGCGTTTCTATAAACTTTTTGAAAAAACAGACTTATAAGTCTCTGCTTTTGGAGAGACTGCGTAAAATACGAACTTCCCTCTTACAGAAATCTGAGCTTCATCCAAAAGCTGCACCTGGTCAGGCGCATAACCGTCAAAGTCATTCCTTCTGTTCGCACGGCGCTGTTCTACAGCTGCCTTTACCTCTTCTGCCTGTTCCGTGGTCTTTGTTTTGACCAGTAAGATCTCCTGTGCTGACATACTGGATTCTGCCGTGTAGAGCATTACACCTTCATAATCTGCACTGTTGAGCCCATAATAGCGCTTCAGCCCCTGCACTCCTGCTTTTTTCATAGCCTTCGTATCCAGAGATGCCTCTACTTTTTTCTCTACCGCAGCAAAGCTCTTCGTACTGCCGCTGGTGAAAATCAGTAACAGTGCCACGTAAACAACGATCACTGCCACCAGTGCATACTTGATCATCACTGTTTTTTTGAGATTTTTTATCTTATCTGTCATAAAGTTGCTACCTCCGCCATACGTTTGAGCCAGATTGGATAAAAATCCGCCTTGAAATGAATTCCATCCTCTTCATAATAAGTATCTGAAACCAACGAAGTATTATCTAAAAATGCAATCTGATTCTCATCACACATCTTCTGCAGTGCCGCATTGTACTCCGGAATCTTCTGAAATACAGGCTTTTCTTCCTGCTTCGCCGCACTGACCGGGAAGATAGAATTCACATACAAAGTTGTATCCGGCAATTTTTTACGCAGCTGGTCGATCACTGCTTTATACTCTTTGATAAATAAATCCGTATCCCCATTTGTTGCAATCACGTCATTCATCCCATAGGAAAGAAAAATAACCTGAGGGTTAATGTCTGCCACTGTTTTTATCTGATCATCCAGCTCATCCAATTCTACTCCGATCTTGGCAACCACACTGGATGCATTCAAAAGATCATACTCTGTAAATGCCTCAGAAATCGAATCTCCCATCACGACCGAGCTGGAAAATAAGCTCTTATAGTTGATCTCACCACTTGCTTCCTGACTTTCCAGCTTGTCTTTCGTGTCCAGCTTGTTGATCTTTTTTTCAATATCCTTTACATTTTCTTTTTCTGCCGCTTTTATGATCGCAAGTCCCTCCTTCGTGTCCACTGTTTCAGCGGAAAAATAGCTGATTCCTTCCGCGATCAGGGTAACTGCAGCAAGCACTGCGACTGCACCGGCTCCGATTATCACATACTTTTTTTTCTGTCTCTTCATCCGTATCTTTTGTCCCCTTATTCTTACCATCTTATCTTATTTTATAATACGTTTTCCATGCTTAAAAGTCAACGTTCCTGATGATAGATTCTCTCGCTGATCTCTTGCATTTTCATGTCGATCGTATGGAGCTGTTCTGCGCAGATTCCCAGATCTTCTGAAACAGAATCCGGAAATCCGTCCGTCTGTTTCTTATAATACAGTTTATGTTCTATACTTGCCCAAAAATCCATCGCGATCGTACGCATCTGCACTTCTACCTTCATCGGTTTTTTCTCATTCATAAAAAATACCGGTACTTCCAAAATCAGATGCAGACTTCTGTAACCGTTTGGTTTTGGATTCTTGATATAGTCCTTTCTCTCGATCAGTCTGATATCATCCTGCTCACATATTTTTTCCGCAAGCGTATAGATATCTTTCGGAAAACAGCAGATCACACGGATACCTGCAATATCACAGATATTTTCTTCTATGGCCTGTACACTGATCTCTATATTTTTTCTTTTCATCTTCTCCAGGATACTAATCGGTTTCTTGATTCTGCTTTCAATTGATAAGATTGGATTCTGATCAGAATTGATCGATAATTCGTGATTCAACACTTCAAATTTTGTCTTAACTTCCAGCAGTGCACACTGATACTGCATGATCAGCTTCTGAAACGGCATCGCTGATTCTAAAAGCCTCTCCGGTTCTTTCAACTCTGTCAATTCTTCAAATTTCATTTCTTCCATATTAACTGCCCTTCTCTTCTGTACTGATTCCATATAAAATAATATCCAATAACTCTGATATCTTCAGATTATGTTCTTCTATAAATCGGGAAAAATCTCCTGTACGGCTTGCTTTATTCTGGTAATATCCATTGTACATATTCTGAAACAGACTCAGATATTCTACTGCCATTTCCATACTGATTCCCTCTCTTAAACGAATCTTGGACAGCAAATGTCGGTATTGCTTTCTTATATAGGCATCATATCTTTCCATCACACCAAAAAGTGCTTCTTTTAAATGCTCTGCCGGATATAACATCACATTAAAAAATATATTTCTGTCATACGGATTTTCAGCAAAAAACACTTCCCGTCTCTCCAAAAAAATACGGATTTCTTCCCTTGCTGTTTTTGCCTCTTCTTTCCCTTCTTCCATATAACTCATCAACTTTTCGAAGCTTTTCTTCACACAGTACAGATATAGCTCATCCTTATTTTTAAAATTATGGTAGATCAGCCCTTTTGCAATCTGATACTTGCCGCATATCGCATTCAGCGAAACCGCATCGTAAGATCTGCTTCCAAACTCGATCGTAGCTGCATGTACAATTTTTTCACAAGTCTGTTTTGTCTTTTCTTCTTTTTTCATGCTGTTATCCTTTCTTTTTGACTATACAGTCTATAATAGGATACTATACAATTTTCTTACAATCAATATTTTTGCCTGTGTTTTTTTCTCTTTTTTATGGTATGATAGAGGAATCAATACTTATATTTTTTATCAGGAGGACATCCTTATGATCGCGTTAAAACTGACGAATGTCAAAGCCTGTATGTCTCATCTTCTTCTGATGGACACCTTCGATTCATTCCTTCTGATCGAAGGAGAGATCATGACATTCAATACGTTCAAAATAGACGGTTTTATTCAAAAAAACTTTTATACTTCTGAAGAACTGGAACAAATGGGCACACTCCCTGAATACGCTTACTGGAAGCAGCTTCGGGAATACTGCTTCTCCCTGATCAAAGGGAAAAAGACTCCGCTTGGATTTCGTTTTGTATTCAGTCTGTCTCCGAAAAATATTGCCCGCCTTATCGAGCAGAATAAACTCGGCCTGAATGCCGATGACATCCAGGGACTCTATTTGAATCTCCGCTATGATTCCACCGGACTTCAATGCATTACCGGTACATCTTTCAAATCCTTCTCCATGGACAAGTCGCTGGAACACGCCTGGGACAACATGGTACAGAAGTTTTTCCAGAAAAAAGGACTGGATTTCGAAATTTTGTAATCTGTAATTTTAGTTCAACGAATATCATTATATAAGACAGATCCACATTTTAATCTTAAAAATTATGAAAGTTTTTCTTAAGATTACAAAGTGATTTTATTGCCTTTTTCGTAAATGACATCTACGGTTTCATCAACTGGCATCGGATGGGACAAAGACAGGGAAGCGAAGCTTTCTAAACAATATAAAAGGGAGTCCGAAAAAGAAATGGTTCTAATCCCTTTCTTTTTCGGACTCCCTATATTTTTTTATTTTGTCAAAAGCATCATAATCTGATTACTTCTCTGTACAAATGCTGTCATCTCTTGTGGACTCAGTGGTTTGTGGGCAAGCAGCGCCAGATCATACAGCTGCTTACAGATCAGCTCTACATTCTCACCTTCTTTGTTCTCTACCACATACTGCACCAGTGGATGATCTGCATTCAGGATCAAGGACGCCTGTCCGCCGAACATACCGGTATCCATACCACCCATTCCATACATCTTCATCATCTCTTCCATACGTCTAGACTCTTCAGACAACACGGCCATGGAAGCAATATTCTCATCTTTTAATTTTTCTACTTTGACATCCAGTTTCTCATTATTCAGCACTTTTCTGAAGATTTCTGTCAGACTGTCTGCATTCTTCTGGAATGTCTCTTTTTCTTCTTCTGCAACTTCTGCTTTCAGAGACTCATGAACATCTGCATCGATTCTCTGGAATTTTACATTGTCATGCTTCTGCTCCAGATAGGTAATGAATGCAGAATCAATATTATGTGCCAGGATCACTGCATCCTGCCCCTGCTCTTTGAACATATTGATGTACTGACTCTGCTGCTGTTCATTCGTCACGTAGAAAATATTAGTCTTTGGTGTCTCTTTCGTCTCTTCTGAATCCGTTGTCTCCTCTGCCTTTGTCTCTTCTGCTGTTTCTCCGCCATTGGCCTTGATACAGTCTTCCAGAGTGAGATATTTGTGGTCAAGATTCTTAAACAACATCGAATCTTTTACTTTTTCTCCGAATTTTTCATCTTTCAAACATCCAAACTTGATAAACGGACTGATATCATCCCAGTATTTTTCATAATTTTCTCTGTCTGTTTTGAACATACCGTTCAGTTTGTCTGCAACCTTCTTAGAAATATAGTCTGCAACTTTTGTTACAAATCCATCATTCTGCAGTGCACTTCTGGATACATTCAGAGGCAGATCCGGACAGTCGATCACACCTTTTAATACCATCAAAAATTCCGGAATCACTTCTTTGATGTTATCTGCAATAAATACCTGATTGTTATACAGTTTGATCTTTCCTTCAATGGAATCATACTCTGTATTGATCTTCGGGAAGTACAGGATTCCTTTCAGATTAAACGGATAATCCATATTCAGGTGAATCCAGAACAGTGGCTCCTTGTAATCCATAAATACTTTTCTGTAGAACTCGATATAATCATCCTTTGTGCAGTCGCTCGGATTTTTTGTCCAGAGTGGATGAATATCGCTTAAGGAAACCGGACGTTTTACAATTTTAACTTTCTGTTTCGGCTCACCTTCTTCACCTTCTTTTGGCTCTTCTGTAATATGTTCTACCACTTCATCCGTATCCAGAACATCTGCCTCATCGATTGTCTCATACTCCGGCTCTGCATTGACCTTGGAGAGGAAAATCTCTACCGGCATGAATGAGCAGTATTTTTCCAGCACTTCTCTTGCACGGTATTCATTTGCAAATGCAAGACTGTCCTCGTTCAGATATAATGTAATCTCTGTACCAACCTCTGTACGGTTTCCTTCCTGCATCTCATACTCTGTACCGCCTTCACTTACCCAGTGTACTGCGGCTGCACCCTCTTTATAAGACAGCGTATCAATCTGCACTTCGTCCGCTACCATAAACGCAGAATAGAATCCCAGACCAAAATGTCCGATCATTTCATCCTCTGTCGTCTTGTCTTTATATTTCTCCAAAAACTGTGTGGCACCGGAAAATGCGATCTGTGTAATATACTCTTCCACTTCTTCTGCTGTCATACCGATCCCGTTGTCAATGAACTTCAGCGTCTTTTCTTCCGGATTGACAATGACCTGAATCTTTCCTTTATAATCATCGGGAAGCTCACACTCACCCATCATATCCAGCTTTTTATATTTTGTGATCGCATCGCATCCGTTGGACACTAATTCACGAATGAAAATATCATGGTCAGAATATACCCATTTTTTAATGATCGGAAATATATTCTCGCTGTCGATAGATAAATTACCTTTTTTTGTTCCCATATCTAAACACTCCTCTTTCTTTACAAACTCACCCGTCCTGCGGGTTTTCTTCTGTCTATGAAGTATTTTAGTACACCATGTTTTAAAAGTCAACAGAAAATTAGCACTCTTTTCAGTTGAGTGCTAATAAAATTATGAACTCTATAAACTTTTTATAAACAAGAAACAAATACAAAATACTCCTGTCAAGTGGTATAATCAATTCTGTCAGCTTATTCACTCTTTCCAAAGAAAAGGAGGTTTTCAAAATGGAACAGAATTTTTCACTTACTCCGGTGCATACTGACAAACAGATTCAGGAAATTTCCAATCTTGCTTCTGTTATCTGGCATGAGCACTTCACTCCCATTATCGGCATACAGCAGGTAGAATATATGCTGGAAAAATTTCAGTCTTTTCATGCCCTGAAAGAACAGATGGAAACCGGATATGAATATTTTCAGATTTTTGACAATACAGAGTTTTGCGGGTACTGCGGGATTCATCAAGAAGAAACTACACTGTTTCTAAGCAAACTCTATTTAAAAAAAGAGGCGCGAAACCGACACCTCTCTACAAAAACGATCCAGTATTTAAAAACTCTCTGTCAAAAACGCGGTCTCTCTTCCATCTGGCTTACGTGCAACAAATACAATACGAATACCCTTGCGGTCTATCATCATCTTGGATTTGAGACGGTTCGTTCACAGGTAGCGGATATTGGAAACGGATATGTCATGGACGATTATATCCTGGAATGCAGAGTCTGACCGTACTCTGCATTTTTCTTTTGTCTATTCTTTATAAAACTCTCCATAATCAGTAGAACCAATTTTCTCACTCGGCTCAAGCGTAACGGCCGCCCCTGTTGTCTGTATTTCTGTTCCTTTTGGAATCGGTACATTCTCATAACTGAGTTCCAATTCTTTTGGTGCAAACGAAATCACCTCTACTCTGTGTTCTTCATCTGCTGCAAATTCTGATAAAAATGAATCCGGAAGTGTCATCATAAGATCATTCCAGTCCGGTTCAGACTTCACATTATAAAGCCCCTCTGGAAAATCACGCCCCGCAGTCATTGTCTGTCCTACTTCTACTCGCACTGAATCCTGCAGTGGATTTGTCTCTCCATGAAGCCTTTCTGTCTGCGCACAATCCGAACGGAATTGAAGTGCTGCCCCGCTTTTCACTTCCAAAAGAGCTCCATCGTATAAACGCAGATCATCCATCACAGCTGCCTGATTCGGATTTTCAGGGTCATTTCCAATCTGTTGCCAGATGTAAATTCCATTCTCATCATCGATCAAATAAATCGCACTTTCCCCATCCTGCGCCTCTACTGTATAAATTCCCTCTGGAATATGAACGCCAACCTCATAATATCCTCCGGTAAGAACTTCATCGTATGCTTCGCCTGTCTCAGAAAGCTGTCTCTTTGCAAACTGATATTCATCATATTCCTCTCCCGACTGACTCTGCCCCTTCTCTTGTTCCTCGAAATAACTGTTCAGTGCAACGGCACCAACTGCTGCCACAAGCAGGATTACGCTTCCGATCGCCAGACCCTTCCCGATCTTCTGCACCGCATCACGCGGCTGTGAATCCTGCATCTTTACGCTTTCATTAAGATGATAGACTTTCTTTGTGTTTTTTTCATTATCAAGCCCGCATTCCACGCACCGTCCGTTTACCAGTTTTCCACCACACAGATAACATCTCTTTCCCCCAAGCATAAGCCCTCCCATTCCTGCTGCTTTTTCAGCTTTGCAGACACATCATTTCCTGTTATCATTTACTTTTTACAACATCCAGCGCCTTCTGCAGCTGATTGTCACTGGTCGGATTCGCCGCATCGTAGGTATATTCTACCTCCACATCCGGCTGAATTCCTTTTTTATGGATGTTTTCTCCACTCGGTGTAAAATACTCCGCCGTCGTGATCTTGATCATCGTATCATCCTCAAAACTAAATAATTCCTGCACGATTCCCTTTCCGTACGTCGTGGTTCCCACAAGGGTACCAATTCCGTAGTCTTTTACGGCACCGGCAAAAATCTCTGACGCGCTGGCACTGTAGCCATTTACAAGCACTGCCAATGGTTTCTGAAATTCATGCTTTCCATCGCAGTCGTAGGTTTCTTCATTCCCGTATTTGTCTTTAATAGAAACGATTCTTCCTTCCGGAAGGATCAGTTTCAGCATCTCTACAACAGTATCCAGGTTTCCTCCCGGATTATTCCGAAGATCGATAACAAGTCCTTCCATCCCCTGAGCTTCCAGATCTTCCAGTGCGGACTTGAACTGTTCGTAAGTCACATCTTCAAACCCCTGCACAGAAATATATCCTATCTTATCTTCCTTCATCTCATGCTCGACTGTCTGTGACTGAATTTTTTCTCTCACAGCTGTCAGCGTGTGCTCTTCCCGGTCTTCTCCTCGATAAACGGAGAGTTTCACCTCTGTTCCTTCTTCACCTTTAATCCAGGATACAACCTCAGACGTATCCTGATCTTCGATCTTATGGTCATCGACCTGATACAGGATATCTCCTTCTAAAAGCCCTGCCTTTTCTGCCGGACTGTCTTCATAGACCGTTGTAATCGTGATCTCCCCGGTCTGTACATTCTGCATCATAGCGGCTCCGATCCCCGAATATTCTCCCGAGGTGCTCTCTTTGATCTCTTTTGTCTCTTCCTCATTGTAATATACCGTATACGGATCATTGAGTGCACTCAAAAATCCGGCATACACTGCATCTTCCAGATCCTCCTGCTTTACATCATCACTGTAGAGATAATACTGATCGATCATTTTTTCAATTTTTTTAAATTTTGCTTCGGTCTTTTTCTCTGCCCGCTCCTGCTTGGCAGTCACACTGTCCTTTTGCAAAAGCAATCCGGAAAGCTCCGGTACCTTTGTGCAGACTCCTACTGCAAATAACATAATAAGGGCGCCTGTGAGCGCCCCTTTTATAAAACTTTTATGTCTGTTCATACTCTGTTACCAACTTTCGGTATTTTAGAAATACTGATCCGGACTGACTGCAACTCTATTTAACTCTACCTGAAAATGCAGATGTGGTCCTGTGGACTGTCCTGTAGAACCAACCGCACCAATCTGCTGGCCTCTTTCCACATACTGTCCCGCACTTACACAAATACTGCTGTGGTGCATATATTTTGTCACCAGACCGTTTCCGTGATCGATAACTACCCAGTTACCGGCGCTGCTGCTGTATCCGGCGATGATCACACGACCGGCTGCTGCGGCATATGTAGGTGTTCCGGTCGGCGCAGCATAATCGTTTCCTTTGTGTCCGCCGACTTCAAACTCACGGATTTCTCCAAAATAACTGGACTGGTAACTCATTCCCGGACACGGATGTGTGAAATAACCACTTCCGCTGGATACATTGCCGGATGACGGAGGTGTCACTGTGGAACCGCCTCCTGTACCACTGCCTGTATTATTATTGGAATTATTCTGATTCTGCTGCTCTTGCTGCTGTAACTGCTGCTGTCTTGCTGCCTCAGCCGCTTCTTCCTGGCGTCTCTTCTCTTCCTCCACCAGCTTCTGCAGTGTCTCCATCTTGCTGCCGAGCTGACTGCTTAAATCTGCCAGCTGAACATCCTTTTCTTTTAACAATGTCTGCGCCTGTGTCTGCTGGTTCACAAGATCCGTCTGAAGTGTATTTAATTCCTCATACTCTTTCTGCAGCGCCGCTTCCTGCTCTTCCACTGCCTTTACTGTCTTCTGGAATTCTTTTAACTTATCTCTATCATATTCAGACAGCTTGGAAATATACTCTGTTTTATTCAAAAAATCACTGATATTTTCACTGTCAGCAAGAACTTCAATAAATTCCATATTTCCATTCTCGTACATATATTTGATGCGGATCTTCATACTCTGGTACTGTGTATTTTCTTCTACTTTAGCCTGCACCAGATTTTCCTCTGCTTCTGTGATCTCCGCCTGCTTTGCATCCAGCTTGGACTGTGTCTTTTCCATCTCTTCTGCAATCTTTTTCAACTCTGTCTCAACAGTCGTCTTCTCTGCCTGCACACTGTCCTTTTGCTGCTGCAGCTGATCTACTGCATTCTGTGCATCCTGTACAGTCTCCGCATGTACCGGAAGTACCGTTCCGACAGAAAGCGCCGCTGCCAGACATAATGCTGTCACTTTTTTCATACGTTCTTTCATATGTTCACCTATACTTTCAAATGCTTGCGTACTGTAAAGAAACTTCCCAGAAATCCGATTCCTACTCCAAGCAGAAGTCCGATTGGAAGCAGGTAGCGATATACATCTCCTACCGGCAGGAATTCCACGATATTTTTCAGGATCTGGAATTTTGTCATCACATATCCCACTGCTCTTCCATAAAGTGCATACAATAATGCCAATGGAAGTACCGCTCCGACAATTCCAATGATCAGACCTTCCAGCACAAATGGAGAACGTACTACAAAGTCCTTTGCACCGATATATTTCATAATTGCAATTTCTTCTTTACGAACCGTAATACCCATGGTTACGGTATTGCTGATCAGGAAGATCGAAACTCCAAACAGGATCAAAATGATCGCGATTGACACATATCCAACCAGTACATTGACACTGGAAAGTGTATTCGCCACAACATCTGATTTATTGACCTTTCTGACTCCGTCCAGTCCCTCCGCAAACTTTACCAGTTCCTTCTGTGTTGCAGAAAGTGATTTGCTCTTGGAGATCATATTGCTGTCCTTGTCCTCCTGCGGTTTCATATAAACCGCATAACTGCTGGAGCCTGCAAGCGGATTGTCATCCTTAAATCCATCTGCCAGTTCCGGATTGTCTCCAAAGTACTCTTCTTTAAAACTGTTCCATGCATCATCTTCCGAAACATACTCTACTTTCAGAACATCATCCCTGCTGCGAAGCTCCTTGCCAATCTCCTCGATCTGACTTTCTGTTGCATCCTCATCAAAGAATACTGTAATCGCCACGCCTTCCTCTGCAGTCTTTACAAAATGCTGCAGATTCAGCACGATAGAAAAGAACAGTCCGAACAGAAAAATACAAGCTGACATTGTCGCAATAGATGCGATAGAGAACATTTTATTTCTCCCGATGTTCTTAACTCCCTGTTTTCCTACGTATCCTAATGTACTAATCCTCATCTATATACCCACCTTTTTGTTCATCACTCACGATCACGCCCTGTTTCATCGTAATAACTCGTTCGTTCATCTCGTTTACGATCTCCTGGTTATGTGTAACAACAAGTACTGTCGTTCCTCTGTCATTCGCCTCTTTGAGAAGACTCATGATTTCCCACGAATTGGTAGGATCCAGGTTACCGGTCGGCTCGTCGGCCAACAAAATTGCAGGTTCATTTACGATTGCTCTGGCAATCGCCACTCTCTGCTGCTCTCCACCGGAAAGCTCCTTCGGGAAAGCTTTATATTTTTGCGCCAGACCTACAAGAGAAAGTGCTGCCGGCACTTTTCGCTTGATCACTCTTGTCGGTGTTTCTGTCACACGAAGTGCAAACGCGATATTCTCATAAATATTCCGGTCCTTCAACAGACGGAAATCCTGAAAGACAACCCCGATGCCTCTTCTGTATTTTGCAATGTTCCGATGTTTCATCCGTTTTAAATTCTGCCCGTTTACAATGATCGTGCCTTCTGTAGGCTCCAGTTCCTTCATGATCAGACGAATCAATGTGGATTTTCCGGAACCGCTGTCTCCTACGATAAAAACGAACTCTCCCTGTTCGATCTTAACAGACACACCGTTTAACGCAGCATTCCCTTTGGAATACTCCTTCGTTACATCTCTTAATTCAATCATCATGCTCCTCCTAATTATTCATACTTTATCGGACGAAGTCCGCCCGCCGCAGGCATACATTGCGGGATGCCCGGATGGGTATACTTTATCGGGCGTAAATCCGCCTGCTTAATATTCCAGCGTCTCCATGTATTTCATATATTTTACGACCATCAGTGCAATCTTGAATGTGATCGCATCTTCAAATACACGCAGATCCAACCCTGTACTTTTCTGAAGCTTATCCAGTCTGTACACGAGTGTATTTCTGTGAATATAAAGCTGTCTGGATGTCTCTGATACATTGAGACTGTTCTCAAAGAACTTGTTGATCGTAGTCAGTGTCTCCTCATCAAATTCATCCGGTGATTTCCCCTCAAAAATCTCTTTGATAAACATCTTGCAAAGCGGAATCGGCAGCTGGTAGATCAGACGTCCAATTCCAAGTGTGCTGTATGCTACAATGTCTTTCTCATCAAAGAAGATCTTGCCGACATCCAACGCCAGTTTTGCTTCTTTGTAGGACTTGGAAACTTCCTTGATGTCGTTGACAACCGTTCCATAGGCAATGTGGATTTTGTCATCCTCGGACTCAGCCCGCAGGATCTCCATCATTTCTTTGGCCATCTTTTCAAGCTCTCTGCTTCCGGCCTTATCAGCCAGCTCTTTGACAACAATGATATTTTTCTCATCTACTGCTGTCACGAAGTCTCTCGACTTTCCGCCAAGCAGGTTTCTGACATTATCCAGAGCAACACTGTCTTTTTCGTGTGATGTCTCAATAATAAAGATAACACGTTTTGCTTCTGTGTCAATATGTAATTTTTTTGCGCGATTATAAATATCTACAAGAAGCAGGTTGTCAAGAAGCAGATTTTTGATGAAATTATCCTTGTCAAAACGCTCCTTATATGCTACCAGAAGACTCTGAACCTGGAACGCTGCGATCTTACCCAGCATGTAGACATCTTCGCTCTCTCCGCCTGCCAGCAGAACATACTCAAGCTGCTGCTCATCAAAGATCTTGAAGAACTGACATCCCTGGATCACCTGGCTGTCTGCCGGAGATTCTACAAAAGACAACACCGCGCTTTCATAATTCCATGTATCCTCAAATGTCGTAGCAAGCGCCTTTCCTTCTGTATCCAGAACGCAAAAGTCAATTCTGGAAATTCCTTTTAATCCTTCGATTGTGTTTTGAAGTATCTGATTTGAAATCATACCTTTTTCCTCCGCTTATCTACTCGTTTCCATGTGCATATTTCACAATTTTTTTACTCTTTCACTTTTGTCTGCACAACCCATATTTTATATACTAAGGCAAAACATCAAAAAAAGAAAGAGGAAATCCACTTTTTTTATGCATTTCCTCATAGTTTTTACAAAAAATTCATATTTATACGGCTATACATAGTATACAAACCGAAGCTTTTTTATTCTTCACTTCTCTGCTGCCGTCCCACCTGGTAACGGAACACTTTCCTGCGCAGAAATCTCTGAAGCTTTCCTTTTTTCTGCTTTTTCATATAGATTTCTTTCAGAACGCTCCCGCACCCAAACCACACTCTTGCATTTAACAATGCGCTGTTCCTCTGTATCAAAAGCTCCTGCTCCGGTGATGGAAGCAGGGAAAAAATGCAATCTGTCTCAGCACCATTGACCGCATTGATCACCTGCTCTATTCCCGCACCATCCGGCGGCAGAACGCCTCTTCCTGCCAGGATCAGCTTTCTGTCATGTTCCCGGATCGCGGATTCCATCTCTAAAAGCTCTGTTTCTGACTGTGCCACAAGAAATACACGCTTTTTGTTTCTCTGTATATAGCGGAGAAACATCTTTAAAAACACCAGTCCCGCCGTATCACGCAGCAGCGTCTTTTCTCTGACTCCTGCCGCCTCCAGAATCTCCGTCTCTCCCGGCAGCACCAGATTCAGTGATTCCACTGCTTCTTTCCAGCCCGGCATATCTTTCCCTTTCAGCAGCATGTCCATCGTGATGATCTCAACTGTATTAATAGAATCACTTTCCATGTACTGCACCACTTTCTGCATCGCTGCTTTTGCACTCGTCTGATAGAGTTCTATATTCAAGATATTGATCTTCTCATTCATCTGTCTCACCTGTACTTTTTTCCCAGTCGTAAAATTGTATCAAAAACAAGAAGATTTGTAAAGTATTTTATTCTCTTTGACGATACCAGGCACCTGATTGTGTTCTTCATTTACATGTTTTCCACTGCTGCGCGTTCGATCGAAAGCCCTTTCGTATAACGCTCCATAAAGCTTCGGTAACCTGCGACACCTTCCTCTTCTGGATTCAAAACGGAAATCTCGCTGTCTTGAAACACTGCTTCTGCCAGATACTGATCCAGTGTTCTTCCGTTTTTTTCCTGCATAAAGGCTGCCAGAAGCGCAATTCCCCATGCGCCGCCTTCTCCTGCGGTCTCCATCACTGCCACCGGAATCTCCATGGCATCGGCCATAATCTGCTGTCCTGCCCCTTTTGTCTTAAACAGTCCTCCGTGCCCCATAATCCGGTCTGACTGTACGCCTTCTTCTCTCTTTAAAATGTCCATTCCGGTTTTAAGTGCTCCAAGTGCTGTATACAAATTGACACGCATAAAATTTGCCAGATTAAACCTGGAATCCGGTGTACGTACAAACATTGGCCTTCCCTCTTCAAATCCCGTAATATGTTCTCCGGATAAGTATCCGTAGGAAAGCAGTCCGCCTCCGTCTGCCTCTCCCTCCATTGCCTTTCTGTAAAGAGTTCCGTACAGTTGGTTTCTGTCGACATCCATCCCCATCGTCTCCAGAAACTCTGCAAACAGACCAACCCATGCGTTCAGATCCGAGGTACAGTTATTGCAGTGGACCATGGCGACCGGATCTCCGGCCGGTGTTGTTACCATGTCGATCTCACGATGAACACCTTTCAATTCGTTTTCCAGTACAAGCATGGCAAACACAGACGTTCCTGCAGATACATTTCCGGTGCGCACTGTCACACTGTTTGTCGCAGTCATTCCGGTTCCGGCATCTCCCTCCGGCGGACACATCGGGATTCCCCCTTTCAATGTGCCGGACTCATCAAGAAGTCTTGCACCTGCTTCTGTCAAAGTTCCCGCCTTTTCTCCTGCGCACAGCACCTTCGGAAGGATCTCTTCTATCTTCCACGAATATTCATTCTCCCGAATCAATTCATCAAACTGTGACAGCATCTTTGGATGATAGTCCCTGATGGAAGAGTCGATCGGAAACATTCCTGCCGCATCTCCGATTCCAAGTACACTCTCTCCGGTCAGTTTCCAGTGAAGATATCCACTCAGCGTGGTGATAAAACGAACTTTTGAAACATGCGGCTCCTGATTTAAGATTGCCTGGTACAGATGGGCAATACTCCAGCGCTGCGGAATATTGTACTGAAACACATCGGTAAGTTTATCCGCTGCCTCTTGCGTGATCGTATTTCTCCAGGTACGAAATGGCACCAGAAGTTCTCCATTTTCATCAAATGCCAGATAGCCATGCATCATGGCGCTGATCCCGATTGCTTTTGTCCCCTCCAGTTCCACTCCATAACGGGAACCAACCTCTTCTCTCAGACTGCGATAACACTCTTTAAGTCCTCTCCAGATCATATCCAGATGATAGGTCCAGATTCCATCCTCATACTGATTCTCCCAGTCATAGCTTCCTGATGCGATCGGTGTATGGTCTGCTCCTGTCAGGACCGCCTTGATCCTTGTGGAACCAAATTCAATTCCAAGATATGTCTCTTTGTTTCTGATCTGCTCTGCAAAGTTACTTTTTCCCATTGCTTTTTCTCCTCCTGCCTGAATTCTCGTTCTATATGGTTAATCTCATACTGTTCTCACTATATAACAATTTTTCTTCAAATACAACTTGGCGTATTTCCCAAATATTCCCTTTGATTTTTGATAAAAAGTTACTGTTCACAGTCACTTTTTGTCAAAAATATAAAAAGAGACTCTGTCTTTCTCAAACAAAAACAAAGCCTCTCTTTTTTCCTTTCACACTCTGACTCAGGCAGGGTCTTCCGCAGATTTCCGGCGTCTCCTGGTCATCAGACCACCGATACGCCCGGTTTCCTTTGAAGACAAAGATTTCCATCCTTCCTCCAAAACCTGGTCCAAAAGTCCCAGTTCTTCTGCAATTTCATATTTCATCCTGTCTTTTTCTTCCATTGACGGAATCTCTTCTCGAGTGATCTTTTTCTGTTTCATATTCAGAGCATCTCCTTCCTTTTCCAGAAGTATTGCCCCAAATATCTGATTTCATTCGCCTATTTCTGATCCGGCATGATCACTGACGCAATAAAATATGCCAAAAGACCGGTTCCAACACTGGCGCAGATAAACAAAACCATTCCAAGCCGGATCAAAACCGGATCCACGTTGAAATATTCCGCGATTCCTCCGCACACTCCACACAATACTCTGTTTTCTCTTGAACGATATAATCTTTTCGGTTCCATATTCTTACTCTCCTTTCGCAAATGCAATATTGACGGTTCCCATACCACACTCGATATCCATTTCTTTTCCAGCATGATTGTTGATATTCTGTTTTCCTGCCGGCTTCGTAAATTCATCATCTCCAATCTGAATGCTTCCCATACCACAACTGACACTATAATTATAATCGGTCATTTTTCCGCTATCCTGAAACTCAATGGTTCCGATCCCACATTCGAGATCCAGATCACTGTTCACGCTTCCTTGCAGCGAGATCGATCCGGTTCCTGCTGAGGCACTCACTTCCCCTGCTTCAAATCCCTGAATATCCGCTGTCCCGGTCCCTATGGAAATATCCAACTCTCCGGTCCTGATATCACGCATGTACAGCGTACCGGTTCCCAGGGAGGTGGAAATCCCCTTCAGATTGTCTGGAACGTGAATAATCAGCTCTCCTGCGTTGTTTTTTCCGATATTCTTCCAAAGCCTGGTATCCTGAGCACAAATCTCCAGAGTATCTTCATCTCTGTAAATCGAAAGATCCTCTAAAAGCTGCGGATCCATATTTCGGGTCGAAACCTCGATCTGATTGGAATCTGACCGTTCCATGATCAGTTCTACATAAGAAAGTTCAATATCCAGTTCGCTGATTCCTTCCAAATCTTCTGTTATCTCCGGTGAAACTTCTTCGTCGATATAATCCAGTTCTTCATCCATCTCCTCCGGTTCTGAATACTTCTGTGACCACCAGCGATCGTTTTCCAGATCCAGGATCCCATGCCTTCCATATCCCCGAAGATCCTGTACTCCTCCGAGAACAGTACCTGTCACTGACAGGACAACTCCGATTCCTGCACAGATCCCACAGCTGATCAGTAGAATTTTCCAACCTTTTTTCATCTATTCAGACACCGCCTTTCTGTGAAACGGCTTCCGGCACAGTTCCACGATAAACCGAAACATCGCCGGATACATTACAATGCAAAGCTTTCCGGTAAATAATGTTGCCAGTACTCCAAGCGCGATCAGGATCAATCCGATCCCTGCCATCAAAAGCACTGCAGGTACTGAATGAATGGCGATTCCTACGCCGATCCCTGTCACTGCGACTACAAATCCGGCAAGTACGACTGCCAGCGATGCAATCACCAATGCTGCAAAAAAACAAACTGCTGCAATCAGAAGCCCGGCAATCACACCAAAAATTCCCACACCGACCGGAATCACAACCGGACATACAATCAACGCAATGAGTACGATCAATGCGATCTTTACCAGCTTGTCGTTCCTGCCTTGCGATGCCTCATAAGAATACTCTTCTGTCTGTCCACTCTGGTAGGAATAACCTTTTCTTTGCGGCACCTCTTTCTTCGATGCCCACTCCTGCTCATATCCATTCTCTGTAAACTCACCGTCATTTCCCGTATGCTTTAAATCATTCTTGATCATAGCTGCCACACGCTGCGGACTCTCCAGCTCCCGGATCACTTCTGCCTCGTTGTCTGCTCCTGCATCATCAAAATAGTCTTCATAGTACTGCAGGGCTTCTTCTCTTTCGTCTGCCGGAATATCCCCTAACAGCGCTTTTAGTTTTGCCATAAATTCCTCTCGGTTCATCCCGTCACTCCTCCCTCAAAAATTTCCTGGATCTTTCTGGAATAATTCTTCCACTCTACCTGGTACAGGTTCAACTGTGCCATTCCCTTTTCTGTCACTTTATAATATCTCCGGTTCCGCCCATCGTACTGACGGTCATATACTTCCAGACATTCGTCTTTCTGCAGTCGTCTCAACACCGGATACAACGTAGACTCTGATACATTGATCGCACTGCGCACATCCTGTGTGATCTTATAGCCATACGTGCCTTCACTCTCATGCGAGACGACCGCCAGCACGATCGCATCTAAAAGTGCAGCTCCTGTATTAAATACCATCCAACCGCTCCTTCCTATGCTGTTTTCTCTTTAATACTGTTCTTATACCTATATTATATTTTGTATAATATAGATTGTCAATATAATATTGTTTAAGATTTTCTAAAGAACTCTTTCTATTTTCTAAACGCAAAGAAGCAGCAGAACAATCTGTGTCTGCTGCTTATCACTACCTCTGCCAGTTCCAGAGCCCAACACCAATCTGCAGGAGCAAAATCAGTGGAACCCCCAGATAAAATAACGGTTTCCTTATCTTATGATGAAATACAAACATTCCGGCCAGTGCTCCCGGAGAGCCTCCCGCTGCCGCAAAAAGAAGCAGTGTCTTTTCCGGAATCCTCCACCTGCCTTTTACTGCTTTCCATTTATCGATCCCGAACACCAGAAATGCCGCTACATTGGCTGCCAGTAAATAAATCAGTACATAACTTTCCATTTAAACGTTGATTTCCTTTCCAAGAGCAAATGAATAAATGATCTTTTCTTTGACTGCCTTTCCTGTGATCTGTGACAGGGCGCGGGCATAGTATGTAAGCTGTGACTGGTATCTCCGAACAAGTTCATCGGCCGTTCTTACCCGGTCTGTCTTATAGTCTAAGACTACAAGTCCGTCTTCCTCTTCAAAATACACATCTATGATTCCCTGCACCAGAAGCTGTGCTCTGCATTCTGTATCCGGATAAATTTCTCCTGAATCCACCCCCAGCACAAAGGGCTGCTCTTTGTACAACTGTTTTTTCTTTGCCGCCTGATGCATCCGTTTCCCGCTTTCACATTGCAGAAACTTCAGGAAATCTTCCTTTTTTACAGCCTCTGCGATCTCCTGACTGATCCTTCCTTCTGTCTGAAGATGTTTCAAATGTTCCTCCAGACTTTCTCTGGTATATTCTTTTTCAAAATCAAGAAGCTCCAGAAATTTGTGGTACGCGGTTCCTCTGACTGCTCCGGATGCCGCTTCTTCCGCTCCTAAAAATCTCGGAACAAGAGGCACTGCTTCCGGTTCCTGATATAATACCTCTCCTGCCTCCTCTTCCATGTAGGCCCGTTTTTTAAGTTCTGAGACTGTAAATTTCATCTGAAAACGCTGTTCTTCCGCAAACGGATATGCAAAGTCCAACTGTCTTTTCAGCTCTTCCCGGTATCCGGCATCATGAATCTGATTTGTATCCCAGTTTTCCAGTACATTTCGAGTCAGTTCATCCGCCGCTTCCCAGGCTCCCTCCATCTGAGCCGCGCCCAGACTGTCAACAACGATAATTCCGATCGAACTTTCTGCCGGGGATGCCGCAGGAAGCAGCCAGTCCAGATACGAATTCGCAGAAAGAACTTCATATGGAAGAAATGCTGTTTTTTCCCTTGTGGAAAGTGTTTCCAGCTTTGTCCGTGCATCTTTGCACACTCCCGTCAGAATGAGTTTTTCCTTTGCTCTTGTCATTGCCACATAGAGCACCCGCATCTCTTCCCCTAAGTTTTCCACTGCCACCTGTTTCTGGATTACTTTTTTTAACAGTGTCGGAGCCTTTGTTCTCTTTTTCAGATCAATCACATCCATTCCCACACCAAGCTCCGGATGGATCACAATACTGCCCTTCACATCCTGCGTATTGAAAAGTTTTCCCATACCTGCCACGATCACGATTGGAAATTCCAGCCCCTTGCTTTTGTGGATACTCATGATACGGACTGTATCCGCCTGTTCATCTGCAAGATTCGCCTCTCCATAATCCACATTATATTTTTTGAGCTGTTCAATATACCGCACAAAATTGAACAGTCCCTTATAGCTGGTTCCTTCATAGGCTGCTGCCTTTGCGACCAGCATCTGTACATTTGTCATTCGCTGTGCACCACCCGGCATCGCCGAAATACACATACCGTACCCTGTTTTTTCTATAATCTCCCACAACAGATCATGCATCGCTGTATATGGAAGCATATCCCGGAATTCCGACACCCGGCAAAGGAAGTTTTTCAGTTTTTGCTGCAGGATTGGTTCCTTCTCCTTTTCATCATCAGACGCATAGGCGTGAACCGCTTCATAGAAAAAGAGTTCCGGATACGTACTTCTTATCTTTGCCAGTTCTCTCGCATCCAGCCCCGCAAACGGTGACGTAAGTACTGCCGCCAGCGGCAGGTCCTGACGCTCATTGTCCAGAATCTGCAGATAATCCAGAAGAACACTGACTTCATACGTTTCAAAATATCCTTCTCTGCTTCCCACATGTGCAGAAATTCCTTCTTCTGCCAGAACCTGAGCAAACACATCTGCCCAGCCTTTGATGCTTCTCGTCAGGATCACAATATCTTTATATTGTACCGGACGGTATTCCTTTGTCTTTTTATCCACCACCTGCCCCTGTAAAAGCAAGAGTTTGATGCGGTCTGCCACTGCCCGGGCTTCCAGACGGCGTGCATTGTCCTCTTCTTCCAGCTCCTGTGCATCTACTAAAAGAAGCTCTGCCCGATTTGCCGATACTCCGTTTTGCTCCCTGCTCTTTGGATAATCAGCTCCCGGATAAAGTGCCGCACGGGCATCATACTCCACACCGCCTACACTTTTGTGCATAATCTGCTCAAACACGTAGTTCGTGGCATCCAGCACCTCCTCGCGACTTCGGAAATTCCGGTCCAGATCGATCCGCTGCTTCTCGCTGTCTGCCTGGCTGTATGTATCATATTTTTCCATAAACAGTTCCGGTCTGGAGAGGCGGAAACGGTAAATACTCTGTTTGACATCTCCTACCATAAACACATTGTAACTTCCGCGGCTCACAGTAGACACACTGGTCAGAATCGCTTCCTGGATCAGGTTGCTGTCCTGATATTCGTCAATCATCACTTCCTCAAACTGCTCCTGATATTCTCTTGCCACAGCAGATGGTACCAGACTTCCGTCTTTTTCTTCTGTCAGAATCTGCAGGGCAAACTGCTCCATGTCCTGAAAATCAATCACATTGCGGCTTCTCTTTTTCTCTGCAAACAGCCTTGCAAAGGTTGTCACAAGAAGAACCAGTTCTTCCATGGTACTTCCTGTATTTCGCAAATCTTCTGCCAGTTCCTCGGGCGTTTCGTAAAAACAGGTTTCCTGCAGATCTTTTACCATCTTCTTGGCTTTTTCCCGCAGCATCTTCACTGCTTCTTTCTTCTCTGGATCAATCGTCTCATCCTTTTTGGCAGAAAGCCGCTTCCATGCAATCTGATTGATCTTCCCGTAAAATGCTTCAAACGTCTCTGCCTTTTCCATAGTCTCGATCATCATAAGATCCGCTTCCAACGCCTCTGCATACAGATACGGTCCGTCAGACTCCTCACAGATATGCAGCGCCTCATTCAGCAGAATCCTTGCCCCCTGCAGGTTCTGACGGATACTTTCGATCAGGATCTGTACAAATCCAGCGTCAGAAAAATGTTCGTTTTCCACCTGATAATTGTCCACACACGCATTCAGCCACTTTTCCGGCTGTGGATAGCTGCCCGCATATTCGTATAACTGCAGGATCACTTCTTCCAGCTGCCTGTCACTTCTCCCCGTAGAAAATTTCTCTGCAAATTCCAGAAAAGCCTCCGTTCCCTCATCATAGCAGGACTCCAGCATTTCCTCCAGAACATCCTGACGCAGTAATTTCAACTCCCCTTCTTCTGCGATCCGAAATCCCGGATCCAGATTAATGGCATGAAAATGCTCCCTTATCACAGACAGGCAAAAACTGTGGATTGTTGTGATCCGGGCGCTGTGGATGAGCGTTGCCTGCCTCTGTAAATGCACATTTCCCGGTGTGTCTTCCAGGGCATTTTCAATGGCATCCCGGATTCGCTCTTTCATTTCCGCTGCTGCCGCTTCGGTAAATGTCACGATCAAGAGCCTGTCTACATCCAGCGGATCCCTCTCATCCAACAGTCTCTGAATGATCCGCTCTACCAGAACCGCCGTTTTTCCGGAACCGGCCGCTGCGGAGACCAGAATATTCCTGTTTCTTAATTCAATGACCTTTTTCTGATCTTCTGTCCACTGTACACTCATGACGGTTCCTCCCTGTTTTCGATTTCTTCTTCCATCCGGCGGATGACTTCTTCTTTCGAGTACTTTTCCAGGCTCCGGTACGCATAACCGTCCAGCCTTGGATCAAACCCGCAGATATCCCGGTATGCACAGTAGTCACACCCTGTACTTCCATTCAACTCATATGGATTTGCCTGTACTTCTCCTGCATAGATCTGCCGTTTCACCTGAGCTTCCTTTTTCTTTGTATAAGAAAGCATTGCAGCAAACGCCTCCGGAGGCAGTACTTTGGAATACCGGTTGAGACTTCCGTCCTTATTTTTCCCGATCGGGTTGAGAACCGATGTCCCCGAAAGCTGATGCTCCAGATGCTCGATCACCTCTTCCTTCGCATTGATCATTCCATCCAGCCTGAGCTCTTTTAAAATCTTCTCCTCCAGTGCATGATCATCTTTTTCTCTGTCCACGATCGGGTCTTTGATCCGATAATAAAAGATACCGGCAGGCTCTACTGTTTTTCCCGATGCACGTCGTTCTTCCAGCTCCAGTGCCGCATTCAGATACACCGGAAGCTGCATCTGCAGCCCGTGATACAATGCCACAATATCAAAACTCTTCATCCCGGTCTTGTAGTCTGTCACTTTCACGTAAACCACATCTTCATCCTCGCAGGTATCGACCCGGTCGATCTTTCCACTTCCGAAATTCATTTCATATCCGCTCGGTTCAAAATCCCCTTTTTCCATCTGCCTGGTCAGCGCCCACACTGAACGTCGGATCAGCTGTTTGATGCGCACGATCATATACTCATTGCGGGCAGTACTGTAGAGTACCGTATTTCCGTAGTCTTTGATACTTTCCTCCACACTCTCCTCGATCATGGCATCTCTCTGCACCTCTTCCAGTTTCGGCCACGGCATCCGCTTTTCCTGCGCCTTTCTTGCAAACCGCTCCATGGACTGATGAGCAATATTCCCCAGATCCATCGCCTCAAACTCATATCGCTCCCGATCCGAAAGATGCAGTCCATAGGTCAGAAAATGCGCATAGGCACAGGCCGAGAACCGCTCCATCCTTGTAACGCTGAACTGCTTTTTCTCCCCGTATAATTCTGCCGCTTCTTCTCCTGTAAGCGCATCCGGTTTCTTTTTGAAAAATCCTGCATCCAGGATTCTGTCCACTTTCTGCCCTTCATTCTGCCGATACCAGGTATAGAGTTCTTTCCAGGATTCATCCACCCCCAGATACCGGTCCCGAACTCCGCGGATCACAAATTCCAGCCCTTCTCCCGGAGTCAGCTCCCTCTGTGTCATGAGAAGCGCCTCTTCTTCTGTAACAACAAGCTTCGGAAACAGTTTTTTCAAATCCCAGACCAGATACGCCGGACGCAATGTTTTTCCGTCAGACGAAACCTTACTATATGAAATATGAAGAAACTCTTCCGGTTTGGTCAGATTCATATACAGATAAAATTTCTGAATATACGTCTTTTCTTTTGCGCCCGGAGAAAGTGCCTGCTTTTCTTTCTGAAACCATTCCCGGTCCCGTTCGGTAAGCAGTCCTCCCTGCCCCATATTTCCCGGAAGCAGGGTATCATTCGCCCCCACAAAAAACAGGGCTTTCAGATTGCTTTTCAGACGGGTTCTCTGCACATCTCCAATCACAACCTGATCCATACCCGGCGGGATCACACCGACTTTTGCCTCTTCCAGTCCTGCATCCAGAAGCTCACAGTACTCTTTCAGAGAAATCCCCTCGTCTCCCAAAAGTTCTGCAAATTTGTCAAACAATTCCAACACAATGCGATAGATCTGTGCGTACTCTTTCGCCAGTGCCAGCTCTTTCTTTTCCGCAAAACAGTTTTCCATCACTTTCAGCTTCTCCTGAATCTGATTTTCCACAAAGAAGCGATACACTGCTTCACAAATATCGCGCACTGTCTTTTTTCGCTGTTTCAAAACAAAGACAAGTGACTCTGTCATTTCTACAAACCGGACGCGCAGACCATTTAGTACTGCCAGCTCTTCTTCATCTGTCCTATTTGTCTTTCTCGCCCAGACTGCCTGCCATTTCTTATATCCTCTTAAACCCACTGCTACCACATAATTTTCCAGACGATCGATCTCATCTCTTGTAAATTCCGTAAATCCGGTCCTTAGAAAACGGAACACACTCTCATAGGAAAAGTCCTGCTCCACCATGGACAGGACACTCCTCACATATTCTACAAATGCATTCAAAAGAATACTCTTTTTGTAGTCCATAAACACCGGAATCTGATACTCTGTGCATGCTCTCTCCAGATGATCTGCATATGTTCCCATATCACTGCAGATTACTGCAATATCCCGGTAGTGGTATCCTTTTTCCCGCACCAGTCTGCGGATCTTCTGTGCAGTCAGCTTTGCCTCCATATCCGGACTGCCCGCTGCATACACCGAAAGATGATCTGTTTCATCCGGATACTGTTTTCTGGAATAGCGGAACAACTCAGATTCCAGAAAGCCAAGCTCCGGATTGCTGCGAAACCGGTAAACCGGCTTGTCATACAAATAAATTGGATCGGCAATTTCTATTTTTCGCTCTCCTGCAATCTGTACCAGACCCGTCACCATCTGCTTACTGAGTGCAAACAACTGATACGGATGCGTATACCGAAACGCATCCTCCCTTCCATCCATCTCGACTGTTACTAAAACTTCTTTGCAAATGCTCATCAGCTCTCCAAGAAGCCGATTCTGCACTGGTGTAAATCCGGTAAATCCATCCAGTGCGATCACACTGTTTTTCAAAATCTCCGACTTTGCCACCATCTGACTGAGCACATCCAGCAGTTCTTCTTTTGTAATATATTTTTCTGCAAGAAACTGCTCGAACCCCTCGTATATCATGCGGATATCTGACAGCTTATAATATAGAAAACTTTCTTCATCCAGATTTTCCATCAGCACATCCAGCTCTTCGAATCCGACTCCATACTGTGTAAACTCAGAGATCACCGACTTGACCTCACTGATGTATCCCTGCTTTTTCAAGTTCCCTTTTAATACCATCAGATGATCTTCGTATTGTCCGGCGATTTTCCGAAGAATCAGATTCTTTCCTTCATCATCCAGAACCTGTCCTCTCGACTGTCCCACTTCCTCAAAAATGCGGTGTGCCATTCGTCCAAAACTTAAAACATCGATATTCATGATCCCGTGATTCGGGTGCAGTATGCACAGATCCTGCTGCGTCTGCATCGTAAACTGTTCCGGCACGATGACCAGATAGTTTATTTCCGGATGTTTCATTGACTCCTGAATGATCTTTTCATATAAATAATGCGATTTTCCCGCACCTGAATTTCCTAAAATAAATTGAAGCATGCTGTGTCCTTTCTTGTCCATTTCTCCTGTTTGTCTTATTGTAGCAGACCTGTACTCCTGCTTCTAGTCTGAATTAAAAAATCTCCGGGCTGCCCCGAAGATTTTCTGTTCTTTCTATTTTCTTTTTTCAACCGCCAGGATCACAGTCATGGAAAGGAGTGCCAGAATACAGTACGGTGCCGGATTCGCCGCATCTCCTGTTACAACTCCGGTTCCTGACGGACGTCCGGTTGGGATGTTTTCTGCCGGAGTTTCTGGTTTTTCCTCCCACTCACTTTTGGGATGGATTTCGATCTCATATACAGGCATTCCTTGTTCCAACACCGGTACTGCGACCAAAAACGGAGCCACTGCAAAAAATCCTTCCTCCGCAGAATATCGCTCTGTCTGACCAATAAGATATAACCCCTCTTTCAAATTGGAAAATACAAGTTTTCCATTTTTATCCGTCTCCCGATTCACGCCTTTCAGCTTTTGCTCTTTTGCATACTTCCACAACAATTCTGCATTCTCCCGCTGTCCGGAGGCAGAAGAATCATTCAGCACAACCTGTGCTCTTCTGAATTCATCTGTCAGTTCCCAGCCATTTTCTGTTGAATTTCCAACCTGATACAATGCGAACTTTGCTCCTTCAAAAACAACTTCTTTCTGGTGCATCAACGTTCCTTTGCATAGGATTTCTATCCGTCCTGTTTCCTGCGCATGAACTGCTCTTGTTCCGAATATCCCCATACAGACCAAAACTGCGATGCAAACCAGCACTCTGAATCTAATGTCTGCGCCTTTTCTCATTCTTTTTTCTCCTCTTCTGCTTCTTTGGCTGCGTTCTCAAACTGATCAGCTTCATCGTTCCCCAGATCAATCCCAGACAGATCAAACCGATCAGCAATATTTTCAGATGCAACGGCATCCTGGCTTTCTGTGCCATTGCCTGCTCTTCAATCTTCTCTTCATACGGAATTCTGTGTCCCCGCACTAAGAGCCGATGAGTATTGACAGAATACGGGGTACACGTAACCAAAGTCATCAGATCCTGCCCCTGCTCAATTTTCAACGCATCGATCTGCGTTGGCAGAACCGTCAAAATCTGATCTACTTCATATGCCAGTGTTTCATGCATGACTTTGACAAAGAAGACATCGCCCACCTCCAGCTGATCCAAATCTGTAAACAGCTCCGCCGAAGGCAGCCCCCTGTGCCCGGTCAGGACACTGTGCGTAGAATCTCCTCCAACCGGAAGGGACGTATTTCCTACATGTCCAACTCCACTTTGCAAGACCCGCTCTTCTGTTCCATGATAGATCGGAAGAGTCACGCGGATCTTTGGAATCTTCAAATACCCCATCATCCCGTTTCCATCCAGATCCAATGCATTCAGATACGCTTCATCCTCTGTCTGTGTCCCGTTGGAAAATGGATCTTCGATAGCATTTAACGCTGTAAGTGACGCATTGTATGCTGCTGCCTGCTCCAGGATCTGCCGTTCCTCCTCCGGCTGTATGTCCTGCAGGATCTGTTCATAGGAAGAAACGATCGTCGTTGCATTCTTTTCCTGCAAGTAATTGCTCACAGTCGGGTATAATAATACAGAAAAGCCAAGAAGATAGCCCATGATCCTCAATAATTTCAGTCCTGTCTTTCGCATATCTTATTTCCTTTCCTCTATTATTATGAATATCATGCGGTCAGACTCTGACCGCATGATACTTCTCTTATGAATGTTTACGTTTTTTACTTCTCATTGAACAGATCATCACAACTGCCAGAATGGCAACACCTGCAATTGTGAAGATGACTGCTCCGATACCTCCGGTATTTGGAAGTTCTGTTCCGGATTTATTCTCAACCTCGATTGTCGGAGACTGATCCTTTTTATCAGATGAAACTACAACTACTTTATCATTATATGTATATTTCACCTCATATTTCGTCAGCTTTTCTTTTTCATAAGTTGGTGTGATCTCAATCTTAATCGGACCGGTCAACTTGTTGTATCCATCCGGTGTAGTGGTCTCTTTCAGATAATAGGTACCTGCATCCAATCCTTTGAACTGAATTTTACCAAATGCCGGCGTGATTGCTTCTACCCCTGACTCCTCTGCTTTTGCTTTCCGATAAACTGCTGCGTTTTGACCATCTCCTGCAGACTCCTGTACAACCTTCACTTCGTTCATACAGTCTTTATCTGTATATAGTCTAAATCCAACTCCGCTCAATGGGGATTTTTGTTGATCTGCCATGAAATATTTGTTTACTGTAAAATCAAAGGTATGAACATCTACCACATCCGGAACAGATGGAACTCCAGTAGTTGGATTGGAAGGATCATTGCTATACTCTACCTTCGCCTCATTGGTATTCGGATTCATACCAACAACTGCCTTCTCGTTCACAGTAGCTGTATATTTCACAACAATCGGTTGTCCTACCTGATTTTTGTAGTTGATAAAATTTAAAATTTCAATCGTGATTGCATTCGGATTCTCTAACTCCTGAGTCAGTGTATACTGTGTCTCTGCTGTCAGTGGCTGATCTCCAACCTTAACTTCTGTAATTTTCCCAAATGTCAGTCCTGCTGACAGAGTATCTTTAAATTTGAATACATAGGAGTCATATCCTGTCATATCCGGAACATGAGAAGTCAGTGTATAAGTCACTGTATCTCCGATTGCAGTGCTCTGATCGTCTGCAGTCTTATCTACGACCGGATAAGAACTCTTCATATTGATTGTAACAGCAGGATCTGTGACATTGATCAGCATCGCCGGAGTTGCTACGTCACCTGTAATTCCATCCACGTTGGTTGCCCCTGCGAAATTAAACAGATAAAATCCATATACAAGACCAGGTACCATTGTTGTCGTTTCTGTTGTTGTTGTCGTTGTACCATTCTTGTTATTCGCTAATGTCCAGGCCAAAAGTTCCTGAGACAATGCTTTTCTTGCATCTGGTGCTGTCTGATTGCTGACATACTCATATGCCTTCTGAGAAAAAGCCTCGCCTTCCAGGCCTGCACACCCATATTTTTCATTTGATGTAAAAAATCCTGCGAATTCCTGATTCAGCGTATATGCAACTGCTGTTCCGTTTTTTGTTGCAGCGAAAATCTGATAATATGTCAAGCCCTTGCCTGCAACCGTATTATTGATTGTAACAGTTCCTGTCTCAGCAGCCCTGGTTTCTAATTCTCCTGCTGCCAAAGTTGTCAATGTCATTCCAAACAACATGATTCCTGCCATGATAATTGACAACATACTTTTGATCCATTTCTTTTGTGTTTTCATCTTTTTTCTCCTTTTACCTTTTTTCCGGTCTACCTGTGTGCATTTTACTTTCTTTTTCTATCCCCCTGACTTTCTTTTTTCTTCCTGCTGCAAATTGTAACCGCCAGAACTGCAACACCTGCCAACATGAAGATCCATGCACCGATTCCCCCGGTTCCCGGAAGGAATCCCCAATATTTATTTGTGATCACAACCGAATAAGCATCTTTTCCCCATTCGTATGTGGTCGTATATTTCTTCAAAACACTGCCATCCGGCTTCAGCTCTTCTACGATATATTGATATTTATAAGACGCCAGTACATTCCCCGCACTGTCTGTTCCTACATGATAGACTTCCAGATCCGGAAGGATCGTCTTCCATACGTTCTTTTCCTGATCTTTTCCATTTAAAGTAATGGTATGCGACGGGTCTTCATTGAATGTGGTATCCCAGATCTCCTGTCCGTCTTTTTCGTATTTTCTCGTAATTTTTATCTGAATTTCCTTTGGACGATTTGGATTGGAAAAGTCTTTCCACACTTTCTGAATCGTCAGGAAGAATTTCTCCGCACAAGGATCCTGCATCTCTGGTGTCTCCGGCTTCTCAGTATCTCCATTCTCCATTGTTCGAGTTCCTTCCATCAGAACTGCCGACGCACTTGATTCCCATACGTGCAACTGTTTCTTTTCACTTCCGCTTGCATTGGTCAAATATGCGTCCTGATAGTCTTTATGTCGGCTCATGATCGGGAAATGTGTTACAGTGTAGATATTAAACAGCTTTCCTTCTACTTCTCCCTGTCGAAATTCTGTCTGAAATACTCCCTTTCCTGGTGCTACAGCCTGCTTTAGATCTGCATTTTCCTGCCGGTAGATCTGATAGCTGTTTCCCTGACCAACCACATCAATTTCCTCCTGATAATGGCTGCTTAGTTCCATCTGACCAATAAACTCTCCAATTTTTCCGGAAGCACCACGAACCTCATCGGCCTGGATCATCTGATTCTGGATCACATAGCCTTCCTGATCCAATCCAATAAATCCTCCGGCGATTCCCTTCGCACCCTGTCCATCTCGATCGAACTCTGCATTTCCTCCATACACATCATATCCGTATGAAACTCCCTGAATACTGCTTTCTGTAATTTTCGTTCGATTGGCTTTGATCAGATTAATCTGTAAATTGGAATTGTCCTTCACACCATCCGGTGAGCATGGAAGCTTCACAGTCGAATCCCCGATCGTTATGATCGCAACATCGTCTCCTCCTTCATTTGGGTCTGCCCGATTCAGCGCAACGCTGATCTCCAGTCCAAGCAGCGTCACTCCCAGTGTCTTTCCATCTGCCAAAAGTTGAATTTTCAGCAAGCCGCCAAGTCCTACATTGATTACACCCAAATCCTGCAGATTCCCTATATAAAGAATCTCCAAAAGTTTATTCACGATTTGCAGTACGGCATTTAGTACTACAGAATTGGCTTCTGCTTCTACCAAATACGCCATGGTTGTTTTTCCGGCAAAACCTCCGGCGATCTCCTCACTGGAAACTTTTTTGATATTGTTCACATGACAGTCCCGAATTCTTCCAAGATCTGCAAGCCCTGTAAAACCTCCGGCAATCTCTTCTGAGCCGCCCTGTCCGTTTACTGTAAAACCTGCCGGGATTCCGATGACACGGCAAGATTCAATCGTAGAACCACAGACATCCAGAACTCCGGCTGTCACTCCCAAAATACCTCCTGCGACATTCGCAGAATCAATGTCCACTGTTCCGCTTTTTCCCAAGTGTCCGGCAAAGCCTCCGGCATAGTTTGGAGCATGAATCTGATTGATTCCCTGTGCTTCACAATTCTTTACGCTTCCGTTTAATACTGCTCCTGCAAATCCTCCCGCACTTCCACTGTATACAATGGATTCCTGCTGTCCAAATTTTTCTTCCCGATCTGCTGATACGGAAATTCCTTCTCCGGAAGCAGTCACTTCTGCCTCATAAATATAACTTCTAAATGCATCCAGCACACTGATATTTCCGGCTGTGATCAGACCTAAAATTCCAGTCTTGTGATCATCGGAAAGAGAAGCTGCGCTTGCCACATCCGAAAGTCCTACAAATCCGCCGGCATAATACCCTCCGGCCACTTTCTGCAATCCAGATACGTGAATGCCTTTTTGCTCTGCCGGATCTCCAAGAACAGCTCCTGTGATCTCGCCGGCAAATCCTCCCGCATAATCCGGTGTTTGCTGCGAATAGTATCCATCTACTTTCAACCCATCCGCCACACCGTTTACTTGTGCATAATGTACGGTAGAAACCGTTGCCTGAAGTACTTTGGCCAGATTGTCTACGTCTTTTAAAAGGACATCCAAAATTCCACCGATCAGACCCGCTGTATTGCCTGTACTTACATCTGCAACGGATCCCGGATCAATCTTTCCGACAAATCCGCCAACTGCATTTCCACCTTTGACAGAACGCACTGCATCCGCCTTACAAGGAGACTCCTGCGTTCCCCAAATTTGTCCTCCGATCACAACGCCTGCAAATCCGCCGGCATTTCCCTGTCCCATTTGATATGCAGTTCCAAACGCTTCTACATTCACTCCAGAACGATATCCCGATACCGACGCTTTCTTTACAACCGGAACAAACACCTCCACTGCTTTGAGCAAATCTCCCAAGCCAAGATCCAAAAGGCCCAGTAAGGAAACACTTCCAAACTGTGCGGCTCCTCCCGTCAGCATTTCTCCGGAAAAACCTCCGGAACTGCGCATCGCAGACACCTTCTTGAGATCTTCTACCTGCGCGTCAGTGACCGTTCCACCTTTCATTCTTCCGTTGTAGCCTCCGGCACATCCAGAATCCGCCTGAATGCCCTGCTCCAACTCAGACCGGTCTCTTCCGGCTTTTACCTGAAATCCATAGGTATACTGCTCCAGCATTGCCTGCAGCTGTTCTTCGGTCTCTACTTTCTGAACCCATTCTCCATAGGTCTTGTCACTTCCTACATACTCTACCCATGCATTCCATGTTGCAATATCCAAAAATTTCAATGGTCCATACACTGCCGTATGTTCTTCTGTGGGGTACATTGCGTTCAAAATTCCAAGCACATTTCCCACTTTTATAAGACCATCCAGGATCTCTACGCTTCCAAGCTCTGCCGTGGATGCACATTCCATGAAACCTGTGAATCCTCCGGCATACTCATATCCATAAACCGAACGCAGCCGGATCGCCGAACACGCTGTCTGCTCTCCTGTGTAGGCTGCCCCTTTCCAGTCTCTTGCATCATTTCCCCAGATATGTCCACCGGCATTATGCCCTGCATAACCTCCGGCCATTCCCCGGAATACCGCCCGATCCGATGCTGCATCTGCACGTACTGCACCACCACACGGAACACAGGATGTATGGCTGTTTCTGATCGTCGGAACAAACGTCTGACCCAGACTCAGCAGCCCATCTACATTCAGCAAATGTGTCAGTAAGTCGCCTCCTGTCTTGTCTAACAAGGAAGCAACATCTCCCGGCTGCAATTCTCCTACATAGCCACCGGCTGTCTCTTGTCCGATGATATACTCAAAGTTTTCCACATGAGAATTCTGAATATGTCCTCCGTTGATCAGTCCCGCATAACCACCGGCATAACCAATCCTTCCCGTACTGTCTTCTCCACTGGCTTTCACGCTAAATCCACCTGGTTTTCCATAAACCGGTGAAAATTCAATCACCGAGACAACCACCGACAATGCAGATAACACATCTGTAAGCTGAAGGCTCTGTCCCAGAAGTTCCAGTCCGCTTCCAAGAGAAGCTGCACTTCCGATATCCATAAATCCGATGCATCCACCGGCATATTTCGGTGCGGTCACCGCATATACGCTGCTTGCATCAAAGTACGATGGGGCATTGTTGTTTTCCAGCTCTTTTGGCGGCACAACCTTTGTGTGCTTCAGTCCATCCACTGCGGAACGTGAAACTTGAACCCCGCTTCCCCAACCGATCAGCCCTCCTGCACTTCCAGAATGGCTGTCTGTCTCTTTTGTTTTTTCTGCGAATACGGTAAACCCTGTCTCAGAATGGACACCTGCCGCCGTGATGATTGGAATATACGCATTCACAACACTCAACAGATCGCTGATAGAAATATTCAATCCTTTGATTCCGCCAAGAAGACTCAGACCTCCGCTCTCCGCAAGACCCCCGGAATATGCCTTTCCGGCAAATCCTCCGGCGTAATAAGTTCCTTTTACCGATTCCAGCTGATAGACTGCATACGGCTTCTCAAGACCACTGTTATTTACCGTTCCACTCTGCATGTCTCCCAGAAAACCTCCGGCAACAGCTGCCTCCGCCTGAGCTCCTCCTGCATTGGAAACATAAAAAACCGTACAGGAGTTATACTCCGGAATCAAATACGCCGCTGCACTGAGCAGATGATCAATGCTCAAAATTCCAGGAAGCTTCACTTCACTTCCTGCCCCCTGATCTGCCAGAGATGCAAGGCCTCCAGTTTTCGAAATTCCGCAAAAACCACCCACAGCTCCATCTTCCAGATCTGCATGAACAACTTTCAGATTACGGACCGTACAATTTGCTGCTTCTGCACTTCCACTCTCACCTAAAAATCCACCGGCTGCAAATTGATCCTTCGCCCCTGCCTTATTGGTACCTGCTGCTGTCACTTCAAATCCAGATGCGATTCCTTCCACACTGCTGTTGTCTACTTTCAGGACAACTCCCTGTGCCAGGGAAAGCAGACTGCTGATCTTCAATAAATTAAGTCCTAAAAGATCCAGTCCTCCACTGTTGACCAGACTTCCGGTTCCGGCGCTTCCGGCAAATCCACCGGCAAGATTCTTTGCAGATACACTGCCAAGATTCTTTACGGTTACATTCGTGATATTTCCACCGATCCCCTGTCCGACTGCTCCTCCTGCGTAATCTCCTTTTGCAGAGACACTGTATCCGGCCGCTTCTCCCTGCACCGTCACATCTTGAATGGAAAATGGAAGATAATCCCCAATTCCAAGTGTCGTATCCAGGATTCCTCCGGCACTTGCTGTGCCCGCATATCCGATCACGCCGCCTGCATATCCTTGTTCCACTTGAATCTGTTGCAGGTTCAGAACTGTATTTACTGCACCGGTTCCCGCATAATTCACTTTTCCTCTTGCAAATGGACGCAATTCCTGTACATTTTCCAGTGAAGATGACAAAATCTTACATCCGTCTCCTCTTCCGGCGATTCCACCTGCATATTGAGAGGCATGAAGCTGAAGACCTTTTTCACTTCCCTGTACCGTACATCCTAAAATTTCTGACGGCTTAATTCCAACAAGAGATAACAGTGCTGCTTCTTTTTCTGCATTTCCGCCTAATATGGTTCCCAGCCCTTCTTTGATCACATTGAGCAGGTTATTCTGACTGCTTCCAAAATATTGTTCCAGAGAAATCGCCGTTCCAAGGGATGCAAATCCGGTAAAGCCACCTGCATACTCCTGTTCCGCATGTACCTGTTCCACGCCGGATACGCTGCAGTCAACCGCATAACTGTTTGCCATACTTCCGGTAAAACCACCCGCAAAATTCTCAGCCGAAATTCCTGACACGCCTGTCACCGTTGAACCTGCTGTCACAGACTGGATCATCAATCCATCCACCAGATTCACCCCAAGATCATGAAGCGCTCCTTTGATCTCTGCATTGGCTGTAATCCCGGAAAAACCACCGGCGAATACCTTTCCCTGTATCTGCAGATTCTCTGCTGATACCGAAGAATTTGTAATATAACTTCCGGTCTGCTTTCCGACAAATCCACCATTATAGCTGGTCGTCTTCTCACCTAACTGTCCGAATCCCGAAGCATATGTCACATGACACCCGTCGATCACCGGATTGTAATAGCCAACCGGAATCAACTGCTTCACATTCAATAAATTCCCATCCAACAGAATCGTAATCAGATCTCCCAGACCCACAAACGGAAGCACATTTAATAACCTCTCCAATAATGTGGTAATTCCATCCAGCAGTCCACTCAGTCCTTCATACTGGGTCATTCCTTCTACATTTCCTGCAAATCCACCGGTAATGTCCTTTACATTTCCTATGGAAAGATTCTTTACTTCACAGCCGGAAATCTGAACTTCTCCGTATACTCGTCCGACAAATCCGCCGGCTGCAAAATACGAAGGATCCTTTCCAGCAATGTTCGTCAGATTCATTAACAACTCTGACAAAGATCCCAGACCTACAAGATCCAGGATGGGCTTTAACAACAGTCCCAACAGATCACCCAACAGACCGACCAGCCCCTCAATCAGCGAGGTGTTATCTTTGATCTTTGTACTGTTATTCTGAACGTGTACTGTATCCAGCGTGAGATTCGACACAGAAACCAGACCTGCAGACCTCACATAATCTGCTCTCTCACAGGCAATGGTTCCGAAAAAACCGATTCCCATATTTTTTTCCATGTCCAGATCTCCGTTTTGTACCACTTCTATATTGGATATGGTCGGATTGACACCTGGCTGCATATTCAGCCGTCCTTCCATCTTTCCGGAAAACATCAATGGCGTCCAGGCAACACCTGCCAGATCGATGTCACGGAAGATGATGTATTTCTCACTCCGGCTGTAATGATGTCCGGAATCTTCAATGTCCATATTCGGATCAATTTCCCCGGTTTTCTGATTCACTCCACATCTTCCGGTCAACGCTCCTGAAGCATGCTCCAACTCCTGAAATCCATATTCTTTTTTTCCATTCTGATCCTGCAAAAGATCTGCATCTCCGCCATAGAGCATAATGGGATTCCCTTGCTTGTCCTTATCTACCTCCCATGTAAACCCATGCAGTTTTGCCTGATATACCGCTGTATATACCTTTTTATCAGAACCTATCGCCTGGAGCTGTTCTTTATTTCCGATCAGAATAAATTCTTCTCCATGTTCATCAGTATAGATGACTTGTCCCTGGAATGTTCTTCCATCCTGTGCTGAAGCAAGGGTCTGTACTTTCGACTCTGGCATCTCTGTCGTAAAATGTCTGGAAATCACATATTGATGGAAGTGACTGTATGTAACGTATTGATCCCCGCTGGGCGGAAACACCAGATTTCCGGTTCCAAAAAGTTCCGGGTCATAATCGTTGCTCATGATCGGTTCCTGTTCCGCCGTCTCCAGCCCCATCGTCATCAATTGATAGAAATGATAGAGATATACCGTATCTGTCTCTTCCTGATACACAACCGGTTCCGTTGGTGTCTCATTCCCGATAAAATTGCCGCAAAAACCTGCCGGCAGCTGCCAGATATCGTTCGGATCCCAGACAATATCATTCATCATCTGATAGGTTCCGTCTACTGCATATGTAACACTCTGTCCTTCTAATACAAGCGGTTCGCCCTGACCAAAGGTCTCCTCCTTTATGTCTCCTGTTCGGATTTCCTGTCCGCTTCCGACCGCTTTTAACTGTTCCCGGTTATATAATTTGATTACTCCGTTTTCCAATAGTTCTGTATGGAAATTTTCTTCCTGCGGCGCAGCTTTCTCCGAATCCATCACGGACTCCCCTTGTCCGGTAGTTTTTATCTGCGATTCCCCATATGTTTCTTTTGTCTCTCCTGCATATACAGGAACGCTTTGAAACAGGACTGCAATACACAAAAGCCATGCGATCCACTGTCTGCACACTTTTCGATATTTCTTCTTTGACATATCCAAACTCCTCATTCGATCTCTTTTCATTCCTCAATATCTATGTCTAAAATCTCTGCTTTTTCGACACAGCGCAAAAAATCTGTCGATAACATCGAGTATTATACCACTTTCATTTTTATTATCAATACATTTTCCTGTTTTCATTCTTTTTTTCTGCTTTTTTCTTCTTTTTTATTCCCCCCCCCCGCATATTTTTCGCATTTTTCTTTAATTTGTCAGACATTTTTTACTTTTTTTCTATATAAAACGAAAAAAGCAGCTGTAAATAGCCGCTTTTTCATCTATACTTATTTTTCTATCCTCATCTTTCCTTTACAGATGAGCTGCGTCATCGTTCCCATCGGGCAATATACGCACCAGGAGCGTGGCTTAAACAAAAGCATGGTCCAAACCCAAGCACTGTAGAAGTCAGCATCACACTGTAAAATCCAAATGCGAACTGCGCGATTCCCGGCGAAACATTCACGCCATGATACGCCCAGTTCCACGGAAGCTTCCAGGTCCATAACAAGGTAACTGCCTGATGCAGACTTTCTACTCCTGAAAACACAAGATACGTCGTCCACAGCATTTGAAAAAACATCGCAAAAAAGAAAATCAGAAATCCATAACGGAACGCTTTGCTTTTCATCCATTTAGGAACATCCTTCCTGCGGGATAACCCAAATCTGCCTCCGATCAGCTCAAACAGCTGTCCTCTTCCGCAATAACGATTGCAGTACCCCTTGTTCCCCTTCACAATTGCAATGATCAGCGGAATAAAAAAGCATAACAGTCCCAGCCACGCAAATAGAATCTGAAAAAATCCCAACACCAGATACATCAGAGAAGCAATCCACAAATAATCATACCAACTCTTTTTCATTCTGCCGCCTCCTGAATTGAAATAACCGTTGCCGGACACGCTTTTACACACTTTCCGCAGCCAACACATTTTTCCTGATCCACCACTGCCATCACTCCATGAAATATCTGAATTGCCGACATCGGACATACCTTGACACAGCATCCGCAGGCAACACAATCCCTTTCTTCCACATGGGCTTTTCTCTTTTTTCGTTTTACCTGATTCATAAGAATCCTCCTAAAAATAATATAGAGTCAGCAGACAAATTTGTTTTCTTTGTCTGCTGACTCTGTCATTATATAAGATACATATGTTGTTTTCTGTGATATTATCACGCAGGCTTCTACTGATACCACCTCATGGACTCATTCTTCCAGCCATTCGAAGGCTGTGTCAAACCATCCCGCCACATGTGGATTCAGATGTTCTCCTCTTACCTTCGTCTGTTCATTTGCAAGTGACAGCCCATGACATCCTCTGTGATACATATGGCACTCCGAATCTACTCCATGCCTCAACAATGCCTGGGCAAACAGTAATGCATTCTCTGCCGGAACCGTTCCGTCTGTATTCGTATGCCAGATAAATGTCCTCGGCGTCTGTTCTGTCACAAGATTCTGCGCACCTTGCCACGCTTCTTCAACACTGATTCTTCTCCGTATGTCATCCTCTTTCGGCCATCCTGCCCTGAAGTCGATCACGGGATAACACAAGATCATGGCTTGTACCTGCATTTGTTTCTGGCTGTATCCTGTCTTTTTTATAAACCAGTCCTGCTGATAAAATCCGCTGTAAAGCGCACACAGATTTCCGCCTGCCGAACATCCCAGGATCGTGATCTGCTCTCCGTCCACATTCCATACCTCCTGATGTTCCTTCACATATGCAACCGCTTTCGCAAGATCCATCTGCGGATATGGAAGAAGACCTTTCGTTTCATTCTCTTCCAGGACTGCATATTCCAGAATAAATGCCTGATACCCTCTTTTCAAAAATTCCAATGCGATCGGTTCGCTCTCTCTGTCTGACTGATATTCATATCCGCCACCCGGACAAATGATCACTGCCGGACGCCGACGCGCAGGGACTCCTTCCAGATTGTTCTGCACGTAGGTTGTCAGAATTGTATCCCTTGTTCCGTATCCACTGTTTCCAAGATTGATTTTTTCATGCAGCATAGGTATTTCTCTCCTTTTTTCTCTTCTGCAAACATTATAGACATATCTTTCTGTTTCTGACAACCATTTTTGTTATCCCCTCGGCCAAACTCTTTATAAAATAGACATGAACCACTCAACTGTCTTTGGATCATAGTGGGAGAAGAATAAGCTCTCACCGCCATCCAGTGCTTCAATTGCAGCCATATCCTCCGCGGTCAGTGTAAAATCAAACACATCGATGTTCTGTTTCATTCTTTCTTTGTGAACAGATTTCGGGATGACTACAACGTCACTCTGCAGTAGAAATCGAAGGGCAGTCTGCGCCGCTGTTTTCTCATATTTCTTTCCGATTTCTGTAAGAACAGGGTTTGTAAACAGTCCATTTTTACCTTCTGCAAATGGTCCCCATGACTCAATCTGGCAGCCATATTTCTGCATGTATTCTCTTGCAGTCTTCTGCTGCTGGAATACATGAGTTTCAACCTGATTGACCGCAGGCTTGATTTCTGAAAAATGTTCAAGATCAAGATATCTGTCCGGACCAAAATTGGATACACCTATGGCACGTATTTTTCCGGCTTTATAAAATTCTTCCATTGCACGATAAGTTCCATAATAGTCACCGAACGGCTGATGGATCAAAAGCAGATCCAGATAATCGGTACGCAGTTTTTTCAGAGACTCTTCAATAGAAGCTTTGGCTTTCTCATATCCTGCATTTGTAATCCATACTTTTGTTGTAAGGAAAAATTCTTCCCTCGGCAGTCCACATTCAGCCAACGCGTCACCAACCCCTGACTCATTTTGATATGCCTGAGCTGTATCGATGCTTCTGTATCCCGTTTCAATTGCATCAAGGACACATCTCTTCGTATCTTCCAGAGCTGTCTGATAGACACCATATCCTAATTTGGGCATTTTGATTCCGTTATTTAAAGTTACATATTCCATAAATAATACCTCCTTTTATGAAAAGTGCTTTTTCTTTACAAGTGATACTTTACTTGATAATACGGAAAATGTACAATATTTATATCGAAATCTGCTTTTCAGAAATCGAAAAGTGAATTTAAATTTTAAAAAATCCGAGGTGATAGTATGTTAGATCTGAATGAACTGGAACAGTTGATTGCTTTTGCAGATACGGGAACTTTGTCAAAGGTGGCAGAAGCATTCCATATTTCCACCCCATCAGTCACCCGTTCTATGAAAAACATAGAAGAAGAATTTGGTGTTTTCCTGTTTCACCGGACCAAAAATCGAATTGAGTTAAATGAAACCGGAAAGGTTGCTGTGGAATGTGCCAGAAAGCTTTTGGAAGAAGCCGATCATGCAGTTCAAAGAGTAAGAACGTATGATGCCAAACTAAAAACAATTACTGTAAAATCCTGTGCGCCTGCGCCACTATGGAAGCTTCTTATGCAGTTAAACAGCCAATATCCGGAAATGACAATCTCTTCCGGTATATGCCAGAATGCCGAAGTTTTAGAAGCATTGCACCATCACAAATGCGAACTGGCGATCCTGCCTTTTCTGATTCATGACAAACACTTTGTTTCAAAAGAATATATGAAGGAAAAACTATTTGTCTGTGTCCCGAAGAATCATGAACTTGCAGGATATAAAAAGCTGTCATTTAAGGATATTAATGGCTTCAACTTTCTTCTGCATTCAGAACTTGGGTTCTGGGATGCAATCTGCCGTGAAAAAATGCCTGCATCTAAATTTCTTGTACAGACGGATGAATTCACAATGAACGAACTGGTGAGATCCTCATCGCTGCCATGTTTTATAACAGATGTTGTAATGTCAGACAGGTTTACAGATACAGCCGGGAGAGTCGCGATTCCTGTGACTGATCCGGAAGTAAATGTAACATTTTACCTTGTAGTGAGAAAAGACAGTAAATATCAGGCTTTATTGCCAAAAATAAGGAGATGAGAATATGATCGAGACAAGACTTATGCAGTATTTTCTGGCAGTTGCAAAAGAACAGAATATCACAAAAGCAGCAAAAGTGCTGCACATCACACAGCCTACTTTAAGCCGGCAAATGGCTATGCTTGAAAAGGAAATAGGAGCCACACTTTTTATAAAGGGAAGCAGACCACTTTCTCTTACCAATGAAGGATATCTTTTAAGACGCCGGGCAGAAGAGGTTTTAGATCTTCTTGCAAAGACAGAAGCTGAAGTCAGCTGTGGTAAGGAAGAACTGGAAGGAACAGTGACCATTGGCTGCGGAGAAATTGCAGCAGTCCAATATCTGGCGAAAATTATTGAAAAATTTCACGAAATCCACCCCCTGGTTGTTTTTGATATCTATACGGCCAATGCAGATCAAATTCGCCAGCGGATGGATGAAGGACTGTCGGATATCGGGCTTTTACTGGAACCGTCAGACATCGAACAGTACGAATATATCCGCATGCCTGTGACGGAAAAATGGGCAGCAATTGTTCCATCAGGTGTTCCGCTGTCGAAAAGAAACTCTGTCACAGCAGAAGAACTTGCAAAAGTCCCGGTCATTATGCCAAGCCGAAAAAAAGTGCACGCAGAGGTTGCAAACTGGTTCGGCAAACATTATGAGCATCTTAACATAGCTGCTGTGAGCAACTTAAGTACAAACTCCGCTCTTCTTGTTGAAGCAGGACTTGGTTATGCACTGACCATTGAAGGCGCACTGCCATTTCTTAAAGAATCCAGAATCCGCATGATACCGCTGTCGCCTGAACTGACTGCAACTTCTGTCCTTGCCTGGAAAAGACAGCTGCCTTTTTCTTCGGCAACAGAACATTTTCTGGAATTTTTCAGAAAGGAAGCCGAAGATCAATAAACGATCATGTTTTTTAAGCATGAACCTCATATAAAAAACAGGTATTCGACATATAAAAGCATCGACTTTATAATAACTATATCGGAGATCATCCGAAAAGAAAGAAGGTGCTTTAATACGTATGAAAACAATTATTATTTGGAAGTCGAAAGTGGCTTTATGCCAAAGATTCAACCATTGAACATCGATCTAACTGAGTATGATACCGTAATTCTTGGTGCACCCGTCTGGTGGTATGCCTTTGCTCCGGCAATGAAGACATTTCTGCATGATACTGATTTATCCGGAAAAACTGTCTATCCTTTTGCAACAAATGGAGGCTGGCTTGGCCATACTTTCCAAGATTTTGTAAAAGAATGTCCGGGGGCACAGGTCATGCAAGGCTGTAATATCCGTTTTAATGAAGATAAACTGCTCACACCAGAATCAGATATCATGACCTGGATCAAAAAAATACAATAATCGAAAGGAAGTTTCTAAAACGGAAAAAATTGTACAGACAGCAGGAAGAAATGCACTTGGCAAATTTGCGCCGGAATTTGCACATTACAATGATGATATTTTATTTGGAGAAAACTGGAATAAGAAGGCTGGTATCAGGAAGAAGGGCACGATCCCGTCAGCCTTGTTCCTGGAACGATAATCACGATTCCTGCCAATGTAAAGCACTGGCATGGTGCGAAAAAAGACAGTTGGTTCTCTCATCTGACATTTGAACCGACAGGGGAAGAAAGCTCAAATGAGTGGTGTGAACCGGTCAGTGATGACGAATATAACAGATTATGATATTGAAATATTCATTAAAGAGGATGCAGCTGCTGCCCGCACTGTATCCTCTTTAAACTGTTGAGGACCGATTTCTTTCAGTCTGTTTTGTTTCAAAAACGCTGAAAGATTTCCAGCAATTCCGGATCTTCATAATGTTTTCCGCTGACCGCATTGTACAGATCGAGCAGATCTTTCCTGTCACTGTAGAGCATGGCAAAAATCCTCGATTTGTACAGTCTGTTTACAGGCTGTGTTGGTGTTGTCTGGTTCATATAAATACCTCCTTGAATGAAAATAGCTGCAGGAGGCTTTCCAATACGGCATCTTTCTCTCAAACCTCTCTGCTGTTTTAGATTGAAATCAAAGCATAGAGATCTTCCGATATGCTATAAGAATAAAAGATGCGGTATCGTTCCGCTTAGAAAACCAGAATTTTATGCTTTTCTGCATTATAGCACGATTATCAGAAAAGAGAAAGGTAAAACTCTCTTTCGCACATTTTAAATTATACGTCCAGCTCCATCACGACATGCAGGATCCCCTCTTCATAGAAATCATCGGATATCGTTTTAAACCCGAATTTTTCATAAAACCCGACTGCATATTTCTGTGCATCCATGACAATTTTCTTACATTTCATATTTTCTTTGATCGCCTTTAAACTTTGTTCTAATAAGTCTCTTCCTGTGCCGTTTCCGTGTTGTAAAGTCAATACTCTCCCAATCCTGACAATATCCCCATCGTTTTCCTGATAAAACGCACGAAGATATGCAATCACTTTCTTATCTTCTGTAAAAAAGCAGTGCAGACTTTTATAATCAATGTCATCCATGTCCTGATAATTGATCTCTTGCTCCATAATAAAAATTTCTGCTCTTGCTTTTAATATTTCATATAATTCAGTTGTTGTTAATTCCTGAAACTTTTTCACCGTTAATTTCATTTTTTCACCTGTTTCCTATAGAGTCTTTTCTATTATCTGTTTTTTTGTTCACAATCGCAATCTTTATTTTTGTAATTGTTCTACGTAGAAAAAGCAGCTGACCTTCCATCAACTGCTTTCTTCTCCAATCATCATTCTTCTGTTGTTCTTACAGAAGCTCAATCACTCCACTCTTGGACAATGCACCGATATGCTTGTTCGCAATTTCTCCGTTTTTGATCACAAGCAGTGTCGGAATTGTCATGACTCCATATTTCTGTGCCAGTTCCATCTGCTCGTCCACATTAATCTTTCCGACTTTGATGTCATCTCTTTCCTCAGCCACTTCGTCCACGATCGGAGAAAGCATCTGGCATGGTCCGCACCAGTCTGCATAAAAATCTACCAGTACCGGTTTCTCTGATTTTAATACTTCCTGTTCAAAATTATCTTTTGTTAATTTTATAATTGCCATTTTATAAATCCTCCTTCAACTTTCATATGTTCTTAGTATACCACTTTTTTGTGTTTCTTCCGTGACAAAATCACATTTCTCATATTTTTTTCAGAGCTTTTGCATCCAGTACTTCTATATAGCCGCGGGATAATCTCACATACCCTTCTGTCTGAAACTGCTTGAGCAGTCTTGTGACGACTTCTCTTGCCGTTCCCATATCTCTTGCAAGTACATCGTGAGTAATAGAAAATTTCTCCTCTCCCGCCAGTGCCATATGTTCCAGGATTGCCCCGGCCAGACGAGACGCTGCATTAGAAAATACATACTGATTGAACAGCCACATCACATCGGAAAAGCGCTCAGATACCATCTCCATCGTGTAATCTTTCACTGCAGTGTTTGTATCATTCAGTTTCTTGTAAATTTCTTTCGGAATCGTATACAGTACCGTGTCCGATTCCATCATCATATCCAACGAAATATCCATTCCCTTTATCATACAGGACGCACTCAGGATACTGACATCTCCCTCCACCAGACGATACAATGTAATCTCTCCACCGCTCGGTGACGTAATATAGACACGGACCTGCCCTTCCTTTACAATCTGTACACCTGCGCAGTCCCCGCCATCGATGTGAAGCAGGACTCCTTTTTCATATTCTTCCAGTGCTGTATGGGTGAGCAGCATCTGTTTTTCCGTTTCTGTCAGGTCTTTCCAGAATGGCAGCACCTGACCGATCCATTCGTTCATAATTCCTCCGTTCATTTACTGCAGATAAGACACTGCAATATTGCGCACCTTCTGTGTCACATAACTGCTGCCGCCTTTTGTCTTTACATCTTCCACCATGCCGACCACTGCGATCTGGTTTGGCATATCTTCTGTTGTCTCACAGATAAACCAGCCTCGCTCCACTCCTGTCGTATCATCCTGGCTTTCCTTAATCTCTGCAGTTCCTGTTTTTCCAAGCATCGTCACTCCATCGATCTTCGCACTGGCTCCTGTTCCACTCGGATTTTCAATTACCGAGAGCAGACTCTGTTTCACAGTCTGTGCTGTCTGTGCACTGACTGCCTGCTCTTTCCAGATTTTTGCAGCAGCGTTTTCTTCATATTTCAAAACTGGCTGAATCATGTTTCCATCATTAACAAACATGGAATACATAGACAGCAGATGGAGCGGATTAACCAGCACCTGTCCCTGCCCGTATCCGGTATCGGCAAGCTGAATTTCCGAATCAATCTTTCCGTCATCATCAAACGTAGATGCCTGCATGGTAAGATCAAATGGAAGTTCTTCTTCAAATCCAAAGGATTTTAATTTTTCTTCCATCGTATCCGCCCCGATTTTCAATGCTTCCCGTGCAAAATAGATATTGTCCGAATATGTCATGGCATTGACCAGATTGACCGTTTCACCGTAATCTGTCAGCGTAGTTACATGATAATCTCCCCAGCTTGCATCTTTCTGCCAGGAAAGCCCTACATATCCTAGATTCTCATCCGGATTGATAATTCCTGCATCCACTCCGACCGCTGCTGTGATTCCCTTAAATGTAGATCCCGGAACCCAGGTGTTGACAAACCGGTTCATCAATGGATTGGATGCATCTTCATTCAGCGCATTCCATCTTGCATCTGACATCCCCAGCACAAATTCATTTGGATCATATCCCGGTGTGCTCACCAATGCCAGCACCTCTCCGGTTTTAGGATTCATGGCTGCCGCCGTTCCCGGATCCTGTGCAAACTGATCATATGCCGTCTTCTGCACCTCGGCATCAATGGTCACACGCACGTCTTTTCCATTCTGTACCGGCTGATATGCCAGCGTCTCGATCGTATTTCCCGTTTCGTCTGCAATAATGATCCGTGTGCCGTCCACCGGACGAAGCTCTTCCTCATAAGCCTGCTCCAGGCCTGATCTTCCGATCACACTGTTTGCGTGATATCCTTTATTTTCCAGTTTTTCCAGATCTTCCGCTGTCACCGCCTGCACATAACCAGTCAGATGCCCTGCCGCAGCGCCAAGCGGATACACGCGATCCTGGGAATCATTTAACATCACTCCGGGAATCGTCAGAAGCTGTGCTTCTTTCTCTTCATTTCCCTTTGCAATCTTCTTGATCGGCACAAAAGAATCATCCTGTACATATGATGCCCCCAGTGCGTTCTGAATCGCCTCTTCTGAAACTTCCAGCATCTGTGCCAGCTTCTTGATTGCTTCCGCTTTTGCTGCATCATCTCCCATTTTCCCCGGCACCAGGCCAACTTCCAGAACTGTTCCATTCCCTGCTAACACTACACCGTTTCTGTCATAAATCGTTCCACGATCGGCACTTTCTGTCTGAATCTGCACTTTATACGAATCCTGAAGGTTGGGAAAGATGATTGTAGAATCCCAGTCAATCTTATACTCTCCATCCTCTTTTTGCAGCGTCATCTCATTATCAAAAGAAATCTCCTCCGCACTGGTTTGCATCGTTTCTGAATATTTTACTGTCACCGGACTCCCTTTGAGTTTCTCCCTTTCCGAGAGCGAAATCTTAATATCTTTTGCCTCGATTCCCTCATAAATATTCTGATTGCGCTCTGTAAATTCTTTTTCTGACACCGTCTCTCTGGTTCTCTCACTTAGCATGGCATACATCTTATCATATTGTCCTTTTTCTACAAGCGCAAAATAATTTTTCACCGTTTCCTGCGGTGTTGCCGTATTTATCAACAGTTTCCATGCCAGAATTCCTCCCCCTGCGAGAATCACAACCGCTCCTGCTGCAATACCACCGATCAAAAATCCTTTTTTATTTTTTCTTTTCTTCATACTGCCTCCAAATATCAATCCTGGATTACAAATAAGCAAAAACACCTTACATGTGGTTTGTTCCAATCATACCACATACAAGGTGTTTTGACACTAGAAAGTTCATTTCTCTTATTCAAATGTAGTCCATATATTACTGTGAACAGTAATCTCCGCATCACAGAATTCCCAGCACATCCAGTGTACTGATCGCTCCGATCGCAGAAATCAGGATCAGTATAATCCCTCCTGTCAGCATGGAAAGTTTCGGTCCTCTTTCCAGAATACGTCCGCTCTCCAAATCCCGATACAATGTAATTTCTTTGCCCTTTTTATAATTGACCGGGGAACTGGAATTATAGCGGCTGCGCATTCTTCTCTCTTTTCCATCCAATGTATATGTCAGGATCGGGTAGTACGATGCGGCCGGTGTAGACCACTTTTTCTTCTGTCCATTCTGCCATTTTAAGACATCTGTAAGAACTGCTTTGATTTCTTCGGTATTTCTTTTTTTGTCTTTTCCATATGATGCACACAGCGCTGCACCTGTAAGGAACATCAATGCTGCCAGAATTGCTGAAACATAGGCGTCTCCATATTGTTTCTGGACAAAAGGCATGGAAATAATCAAAATTCCCGCTCCGATCAAAATCCACGGACCGAATACAGCAGACTTTTCATTCTCTACAATCCGCAGCTGTCCGCCCCGCTCATTGTCCTTGAGGATCCTGACTTCTTCCCCTTCCTGAAACTCATCCACACTCTTGACAGTGGCCTGCTGACGGTGACCATTTTCCACATATTCGATCCTCGTCTCATAATAATTCTGAATCAGAAATCCTTCTTCATCCCGCTTTTCCACATGACTGATCCGAAGAATCTTCCCTGTTCTCTGTGCTTTTTGCTTCTTCATCCGGATACTGCGTCTCAGCCCGCTGGTTCCTGTCACCAGAAGTGCAGCTCCGATCACTACCAGAAATACTGCCTGTATCGTCAATCCTCCAAACATCTCTTTTGCCCTCTTCCTCTCTGAACATATGGCTGCAGCAATTCGATGCACTGCGAAAACTGCCGCATCACCGGAATGTTCTCCTGCGCTGCTTTTTGCTGCTCTTCTTCCGAAAGTTCTGCTTTATGATACCAGATGACCTGCATTCCCGCCTGTTTTGCCCCCTCTATATCATGCCGCAGACTGTCCCCTATAAAAACACAGTCTTCAGGCAGCACCTCTGCTTTTTCTCTGCACAGAGAAAAAATTCGGTAGTCCGGCTTTTCCACACCTGCTTCTTCACTGGTAACAACACCATCGATCCATCTGGTGATTCCGAGCTTTTCTATTTTCTGATATTGGATCTCTGCTGTCATATTCGTACAGATCCCCACATACACGCCCTGTTCCTTCAGCTGCTTCATCACCAGAGAGACCCCTTCTTCCAACGTCATCTGTTTCATCAGTGTATCCCAGTACAGCCTGTACATCTTGTATGCATGCGGAAAAAGCGGCTTTTTCAACATCTCCAGCATACACTGATACCGGATCAGACGATTATGCACTGCCGCACATTCTCTTCCGATCCGCTCCTCTGCCACAACATACGCTTTCGCAAGCTGCCTGTCATATACAGCTCCTGAAATCGACAGATTCTGCAGGCAGTACTCACGTACCGCTTCTTTTGCCAGAATATCTGCCGTTGTATAATCATACAGTGTATCGTCAAGGTCGAAAAAAAACGCTTTTACCATATCTGTTTCCTCTTATTTCTGTCCGTAGTAGGCATTCGCACCATGTTTTCTGTAATAGTGCTTGTCCTGTAATTCCTGCGGCGCAGGCTTCACATCCGGATTGATGATCTCACAGCGTGCCGCCATCTTTGCAACCTCTTCTGCCACTACCGCATTATGAACTGCTTCGTGCGCATCCTTGCCCCATGTAAATACACCGTGATTCTTGCAGAGGACTGCCGGCACCGCCAGATAATCCTTTGCTTTTCTCTCAAATTCATCTGCGATCAGAACACCGGTATTCTTCTCATATGCTTCTTCGATTTCTTCCTTTGTCAGATTCCGCACACATGGAATCTCTCCGTAAATATAGTCCGCGTGCGTTGTTCCATAACATGGAATATCTCTTCCTGCCTGTGCCCAGCTGGTTGCCCATGTGGAATGTGTATGAACCACTCCGCCAATCTTCGGAAACCGGTTGTAAAGAACCACATGTGTCGGCGTATCAGAAGACGGATTGTATCTTCCCTCCACTTTATTTCCATTCAGATCTACCACAACCATATCATCCGGAGTCAGTTTGTCATATTCTACACCGCTTGGCTTGATCACAAACAATCCGCTCTCTCGGTCGATCCCGCTGACATTTCCCCAGGTAAAAGTGACAAGTCCGTATTTTGGAAGCAGCATATTCGCCTCATACACTTCTTTTTTTAACTGTTCCAGCATTTTGCATTTCCTCCCCATCTACTTTTCAAACGTATACATTGCAACTTCATCGATCTCACGGTTCGTAGAAATAAGAACCTCTTCTGTGCCCCGTTCATACTTGAACACATTGGCCGGTCCGCAGTCCCGATCCAGAATCTCAACCTGATACTGCCCTTTTTCCTGCTCCCAGGTAAAGAGAAGAAGGTTTCTCTCTCCTTTTCTGTGTCCGATGATCACTGCCGGCTTGCCAAGCAGTGTCCCGCCATAGATCGCATGTGCAAAATCTGCAGTATCATAAGTATATACCTTCTTGTAGTCTCCATCAATCTTTTTATAGAAATAAATATGTTCCCCATGGAATGGAGAGATCAAAATCAGTTCCTTTTCTCCATCCTGATCCAGATCTACTAGTACAGCATCACTTGCTGCCTCATCCACCAGTTTTTCCACTGTCCAGTCCTGTTCTTCTGATTCCGGCGGTGTAAAACGGTATACACCATCGTCACAGGAAATCAGACACTGCTCCACACCATCTTCTGTCACCTTGTAATATCCATGATTCTTCAGCATATTCTCCCGGATCACCTGCAGACTCAGCTGATGCTCCTCATCAAATCCACTCAGATCATCCGGAAGCACTGCCGCATAAACCTTGCCGGGCATAGACCAGTCATCCTTATATTCATGTCCGGATTTCAGTGCACACGCGATGAGATAATTCACACCGTTTCTTGTCACAATATCAAACCGATGTACGTGCGGAAGATCGACCAGCGTACGGATTTCCCAGATTCCGTCTGGTCCCGGCGATGCAATGATGATCTTTGCCTCCTTGGAATCATTCGGAGAGTAGAATTTGTGCGTTGCCAGAAAAACACCATCACTTCCCGGAACCTGCACCATACTCATGACTCCTCCCGGACCTTCCCATACTGTCTCTTCCTGATTGCCCTCCAGATCAAACAGATAACATGGATCCTGCTTTTCTGCCGCTACCAGAATATGTCTCTTTCCCTGATATGTAAGCGGTGCAATCGAATAACATTTTGTAAGATTTGATATGACTTTTTTACTCACTTTCATGACCTGATCTTCCCTCTCTTTCATTATACGGTCTGCCTGTCCAGAATCTCTGTCATCATCTTCACAGCAAAATCAATATCTTCTTTCCACGCCGGACTGCCTGTATACCAGAATTCCGTCACATAGCGACGCACGCCCAGTTCCCAGGCTTTGCGGATACTGGATTCAAAATCTACATGTCCGGTTCCAAACGGAATCTCCCGAAACTTGCCCGGAACTGTTTCCTTCAGATGCATGGCTGCCAGCCTTCCTCTTCCGGTCTCCAGATCCTTAAGTACATCTCCGCCCTCTGCCTTTGCGGCATTGGTGATATTGCCGAGATCCGGATACACATTCAGATACAGCGAATCAACGAGATTTACATATTTCATGGATTTTTGAACGGTATTCATAAACGGAGTCTCCATTGTCTCGAATCCAAGGACAATGCCCTTTGCCGCTGCCATCTCAACTGCTTTTTTCAGATTCTTGGCAAACCGTTTTCTGGTCTCTTCACTGCCCTCTTCATAATATACATCATACCCTGCCAGCTGAATGATACGGATTCCGAGATCCTCTGCCAGTTCAAGTGCTTTCTCCATAATCTCCATACCACGACCGGAAACTTCCGGCTGGCTGCTTCCCAACGGATATTTTCGATGTCCGCTCAGGCACATTGTACGGATTGGCATTCCCGTCTCATACATCAGACGGACCAGTTCCAGACGCTCTTGTTTTCCCATGTCAAGACGTTTCAGCTTTTCTTCTGTCTCATCAATACTGATCTCTATAAAATCATAGCCCGCAGCTTTTGCTGTCTCCATCTTTTCCTTCCAGCTTAATTCTGCCGGCATTGCTTTCTCATATATTCCTAAGGTATATGGTTTCATATTTCAAAATCTCCTTTGTGTACCTGATGAATCAAAACGCCCGCACTGCGCAGTTCATCCAGTACATCCTGAGGTGCTTTTTCATCTGTGATCAAATGCTTGATTCCCTGGATCGGCGAACTTGTAAAGCTGCTGTTTTTTCCGATTTTTGTATGATCTGCCAGAAGATATACATCCTCTGTCACATTCTGGATCATCACCTCATTTACTTTTACTTCCGCCGCAATCTCCGTTGTCATTCCGGAAAGCATAGAAATTCCGGAACACCCCATAAACGCTTTCTTCGGGAATACATTCTGTACACTTCGGATTGCAAAATCGCCGACCATGGCATCTTTGGGATGCCGTAGTTCTCCTCCGGTCAGAATAATACTGATTCCATCATAATATTCTCTGCCGATTGCTTTTCCATTGTTCGTGATCACAGTCACATTGCGACACTGGATATAATCCAGCATCTGCAATGCGTTGCGGCTTGTATTGATGAAGAGAGAATCGCCGTCTTCTACCAGTCCTGCCGCATACCTCGCGATCAGCTTACGGTACATCTGCACTTCATTTTTCTCCGCAGTCTCCCGGTCTGCCACCTGGGCGCCTCCGTAAAATCTGACCAACAGCTTCTGCTCTTCCAGATACTGCAGATCTCTGCGGATCGTAATCAAAGAAACTCCCATCCGCTTTGCCAGTTCATCCACCCGTACGGTTGGATTTTCACGCAACAGCTCCAGAATACTCTTCCTTCTTGCATCTACATATGCTTTTTCTCTCTTCATCTTCCTCACCTCACTTCTTTTCTGCTGTCTTTCAACAAATCTACAGAATTCCGTTCTCTTTTAATTTTGTCTCGATTTCAGGAGCTGACATCACATTTTTCAGCGGAATTACAACTACACCCTTTGCTTTTGCATCTTCAAACATATTTGCAAAATTCTGTGCACACACAAGTACATCGTACTGAACTGCACTGCTCTTTCCTTCTGAGAGCGGACAATGATGTACCTTGCCAGGTTTGATGTTATTCTTTTTCAGAACCTTCTCAAGTGCCATCTGAGCCATCAGGCTGGAACCGGAACCATTTGCGCAGCATACTAAAAATTTCAAATTCTGATTTGTCATTGTGAATCTCTCCTTTGCTCTTTTTCTTAATTATATGACGATATGATGTTTCTTTCAATTATTTCAGGCTATTCTGCCCGAGCCTTTTTCGCTTTCAGTTCTTTATAAGCCTCGTAATCTTCTGTCATCAGGAAATATCCTTCTTTATCCTTGCGGTACTGAATCTGTGGAATTGCCAACAGAGCAATAAATACGATCGCAATACCTGCGTAGCTTAAGTACTTCATCACAACTGTAAATACCGGCCATACCACTGCCCAGTCCCACATACCTAAGTATCCGCCGTATGCAGCCATTCCAACCCATCCTGCAATGAGCGCTGAACCAAATACTTGGCAGAGACCGGAAATAAACGGAAGGATCAATGTTGCCTTCAAACCGCCTTTTTCATTGACAAATACACCAATGGTCGCATTGTCGAAGAATACCGGAACGAATCCGCAGATTACAAGTACCGGGCTCTTTAACAGTACCAGTGTTGCAATTGCAACGATCTGTCCGATGAAACCTGCCAAAAATCCAAGTGTCACTGCGTTTGGAGCTCCGAATCCGAAGATTACCGCACAGTCCACACCAGGAACAGATCCAGGAAGCAGTTTGTCTGCGATTCCCTGGAAGGATGCTGTCAGCTCAGCAACGAAAGTACGAACCCCAAGCTGAAGGATTGCCAGATATACTGCAAAGTACAGACAAGTCTGGATCACATAGAATACCATGCTCTGTCCTTCCTGCATAAATCCGCCTTCGATCAGATAATCTCTTCCAAGTACACACAGGATTGCTCCAAAGAATGCCAGCATCAAAATAGACGCGGAAACCATATTGTCATTGAACATAGACATGAATCCTGGAAGCTCGATATCTTCGATTCTTTTTACTTTTTTGCCTTTATTTTTCTTATTCTCATTACCAAACAGTTTTCCTGCCAGCCAGTAGAAAAATGCAACCCCAAACATCTGCTGATGCGCCAAACAGAAACCTGCTCCATCTGTTACCTCCTGACAAGGTTTGATCGTCAGGTTCGAACCAACTGCCCAATACGCTCCAAGAAGCAATGCCATAACGATCAGCATTCCGACTCTATTTGTCAGAAGCGCCGGACAGGCAAACATAATCAGCCAGTAAGCAGTCGCTGCCTGCTGTACCTGTACATTACCTGTAGTAAAAAGTGCACGCATCTTTGTGTACTTTGTAAAGCGTACCAGAAGAATGTTGACAATAAATGCAATAAACAGAAGAATCATAGCATCTCCAAAGCCTTTTCCAAATACCTCTTCTACACCTACTGTTACTGCATTCTGTCCAAAATATGGATCAATCACCATCGCATCCATATTAAATCGGTCTTTGAGTCCTACCAGCACCGGCCGGAAGTTATTTGTCAGTCCACCGGAACCAACTGTCAAGATCAGATATCCTACAATTGCTTTGAGTGTACCGCCAAGAGTATCATACCACGGTTTTCCCAGAAGTATATAACCTACCATAACGATCAAACCAATCATAAACGCCGGCTGCTGAAGAATATTTGTCGCAAAATACGACCATACAGTCATTAATATATCCATTTGTTCACCCCTGTATCTATGCTTTCTTTTTTACCTCTCGTTTCCTTTGCCGTTTCCTTATGCGTCCAGATATTTTTCCTGGAGTTTTAAAAGATCTTCTTCGGTTTCGACATCGGCAAGTTCCTCAACCAATTCTTCATTCATCAGCATTTCGGAAAGTCTGCTCATATTCTGAAGATGCTGCTCATTATTGCAGGCAGCCAATGTAAAGAATAGCTGTGCATCCAATTCCGGATTGCCTTCTTCGAAGCTCACCGGTTTTTTCAGTTTCATAAACGCAATCTCTGTTTTATGCACTCCTTTTGCACCCTCCTGAGAATGCGGCATCGCAATGTTCGGCGCGATCACAATATAAGGTCCATATTTTTCCACACATGCGATAATATCTTCTTTATAATTTTCTTCTATTGTTCCATCTGCCTCCAGCACTTCACAGCTCATCCGGATGGCCTCCCGCCAATCCGGTGCACTGTCTGCAAACTTTACATGTTTTTTCTCTACAAATTCTCTCAGCATCACTTCCACCTCCGGCAATTACAGAAGAGAACGGAATGGAATATTCTGTGGTGCTTCAAAGCAGTCCTCGAAACCTCTTCTGTGATGATATGCTCTTTTCTCCTTGTCTGTCGGATAAACGTATTTTCCTCCGACCTCCCAGAAGAATGGATGAAACTCATATCCGAGACGATCTTTTTTCATATGATAGAGAACGTTGATCTCGTTGACATCTGCCATGAAGTTCGTCCATACATCATAGTGAATCGGGACAACAACTTTACAGCGAAGTGCTTCTGCCATACGGAGAATATCTACAGAAGTCATCTTGTCCTGCATACCTACCGGATTCTCTCCGTAGGATCCGAATGCCACATCAATGTCATAATCTTTTCCATGTTTTGCAAAGTAGATTGAGTAGTGAGAATCTCCACTGTGGTAAATATTTCCTCCCGGTGTCTTGATCAGGTAATTGACTGCCTTATCATCCATATCTGTCGGGCATTTTCCTGTCAATTCTTCTCTGTCCTCTCCTTGAGAATCTGTTGTCACAATACAGGTACGGTCAAAGGAATCCAACGCGATAATCTCAATGTCTTTAATCTTGATGCTGTCTCCCGGTCTCACCGTAATACACCGGTCTGCCGGAACTCCCCATTTCTCCCAGAGCTCTACGGATTTTTTCGGCCCGATAAACGGAACCGGAATTTCTTTTCCATTCTCATCTGTTGTCATCATACCGCTCTTGATCACGTGGGCTGCATATTCCGCACTCATGTGATCCTGATGATAATGTGTTGCAAGCACAGCATCCACACCTTTGATTGCAAATGGATCGATTACAAATGGAACGGCTCTTAAGTTCGGCTGCATTGCTCTCGCACCACACATATTCGCCATCTGATGGCCAACCTTCATCTTTCCGTCTCCGTGAGATCTCTTTCCATTTCCGCACCAGAGATCCACGGTGATGTTGCATCCTCCCGGAGTCTTGAACCACATTCCGGTGCATCCAAGCCACCACATTGCAACGGTTCCCGGCTTTACTTCTTCATTCTCAATCTCTTCATTCAGCCAGGTTCCCCACTCCGGAAATGTACTCATGATCCAATTTTCTCTTGTGATTTCATCAATCTTGCTCACGTTGCTTCCTCCTTCGTTTTACGATTGTTTTTTGTTTCGTTATATGCATATTAGCATCTTTTATGATTTTTTACAACGTACTTATATGTTCGTTTATCATTTATATGTTCATTTATTTGTTTTCTATGATTTAAACAATTTTTGTTCTCTATTTTTATGCACTTTTTACCATAAATTCCTCTTATACAACAGTTTTTTCATCGTCTGCAATACAAAAAACAGAGACCATATTCTCAAACCCTGAATATGATCTCTGTTACTCTTATAATTCCATCGCCTTCCACAACTGTGCTTTCACTTCATCAGACGCGAACGCCACCTCAATGGCATTTTTTGTCATCTGCACTTCTTGTTCTCTGGTCACTGCATACTGTTCTCTGAGAAACGCAAACTCTTTTTCCAGCGTTGTCTGGCTGACCATCCGATTATCCGTATTGATCGTGACCAGAAGATTCTCCTCAAGAAACTCCTGAACAGGATAATCGGCCGGATCCTTCACCGCTTTTGTCTGCATATTGCTGAGCGGACACATCTCGATCCCAATGTGTCTGTCTCTGCAGATCCGGATCGCTTCTTTCTGCCCGCGAAGCGCAATTCCATGGCCCACTCTGGAAGCACCGCACTGCACTGCATCCAGAATATTCTGCACACTGCCGCACTCACCTGCATGAAGTGTGAACGGCATCTCCATCCGTTTTCCTTCCGCAAACAGGTTCATAAACTGCGACATCGGAAATGCCGCTTCATTTCCTGCCAGATCCGCTGCACAGACACCGTTTCCAAGAAACTCTCTCGCAGCTTTTAACATCTGTAGATTTGCCTCTTCCTTCTCATGGCGCATGGCACACACAATCACACCATAATCAATGTCAAATTCCTTCTTGCCCTGCTCCATTCCCCGCAGTACAGACTCAATGACCTGCTCTGTAGACAGACCTCTCTGTCCGGAAAAAAGCGGTGCAAACCGTGCCTCGATATAATCGACCTGGTCTGATGCGGCACTTTTCATCAAATCATAACCGGCTCGCTCAAGCCCCTTTTCTGTCTGCAGACATTCCAGCGGAATCTCAAATTTCTCCAGATATTCTGCCAGACTCTGACAATCCATATCTGCCTGCAGCTCTTCCAGTTTTACACTTCTTCCCAGAAGTTCTTCAATACATCCCTGACTTAAGGATCCATCCAGATGACAGTGCAGATCCAGCCTGGGAAGTCTGTTTTTTCCCGTCATACGCGTTTTCACTCCTCTTCTCTCAAATTTGCCGGTCCAAATCCAAACGGCAGTATCTCTTCCAGTGTTTTTGCAAAACATCCACCGTTTCCGTCCTCCAGAACGATCTGAAATTCTTTTGGGTCACAAAATTCCATCATCACCTGACGGCATACTCCACAAGGCGCACAAAGTTCTCCTTTTTTACTCCCTTTCGGACCTCCGACGATCGCAATCGCCCGAAATTCTTTCACGCCCTCTGACACTGCCTGAAAAAGCGCAGTTCTTTCTGCACAGTTTGTAGCACTGTATGCCGCATTTTCGATATTACATCCTAGATAAACCGTTCCGTTTTCTGCCAGAAGGGCAGCGCCTACCTGAAATCCGGAGTAAGGAGAGTATGATCTCTCTTTTCCCTCATATGCCAGACGGATCAATTCCTCTTTTGCTTTTCCATCCAGATCTGTTCCAAATTTAAATTCTTTTTTCATTGCACACTCTCCTTGCACTGCTGCACATCCTACGCCAGAGTTTCTCCAATCAGACGAATCGATTCTGTGACAAGACGCTTAAAGTCCTCTGCCACTCTGTCTGCAGTCTCCTGTACTTCTTTGTGATCCAGCTTCTGCGTGGACATTCCTGCTGCCAGATTCGTGATACAGGAAATTCCGCACACCTTCATTCCCATATGTCTTGCTGCCATAGCTTCACATGCTGTGCTCATTCCGGCCGCATCTCCTCCCAGTGTTCTGCACATTCTGATCTCTGCCGGTGTCTCATAGCTTGGACCTGTAAACTGCATATAAACACCTTCCTTAAGAGCAACACCTGTGTTTGTCCCGGCTTTGCGGATCACATCCTGCAATTCTTTGTTATACACTTCACTCATATCCGGAAAACGAACGCCCAGTTCTTCGATATTCGGTCCGATCAGAGGGCTCGGAACCGCTGTCGTAATCTGATCTGTGATCAGCATCAGATCTCCCGGATGAAAGTCAAAATTCACACCTCCTGCTGCGTTGGTCAGCATCACGATTTTTGCTCCCAGCATTCCCATCAGACGTACCGGAAGTACCACATCCTGCATCGGGTATCCCTCATAGAAATGCACTCTTCCCTGCATTGCCACAACCGGGACACCTTCTACATAACCAAATAAAAATCTTCCCTTGTGTCCGGCCACGGTAGACACCGGAAATCCTTCAATCTCAGTGTATTCCATCGTCTCTTCCACCTGCATGGTCTCTGCATAGTCTCCCAGACCGGATCCTAAGATCAATGCCACCTTCGGCTGAAATTTAATTTTACTTTTCACTGCATCTGCGCATTTTACTAATTTTTCATAAATCTGGTTCATCATTTCGACCCCTTTCTATCAATGGCTCAATTAATTTGGATACCAGTGCATGAAGCTGCTCATATTGCCCTTCATCAATATAAAATGTTTTTCCGCTACGGCTGATCAGCCCCTGCTCTTCAAACTTTTTTACCGCACGGTTCACGGTCTTTACACTTAAGCCCGAATATTCTGCCAGTTCCTGTCTTGTATTGGTAAATGTTAATTTTCCGTTTTTTGCATATTTTTTATATCTGTGTTCAAAAAGAACCGCCACCCGGTCTGTCCCCGGCACAAACATATAGGTCCGGCTGGTCACTCCCTGCTCATACAGATAATGTCCCATGATCTTGGCTTCCTGCTTCAGCGCACGGATATCTGTGCGAAGCCACCTTGCATAGACATCGGCCGGAATGCGGATCGACGTACACGGTGTGATCGTCTGCAGGGTTGCCTGATACGTATCCAGATCCATGATCAGCTCCATCCCGCCCATGGCATTGATCCCGTCAAACTGCATAAAGTCATAGGCAATGCCGTATACCCGGTAGTCTGTGATTTTAAACATCCCCCTCACAATAATGTGTACGGTATCTACTGGCTGATTTTCTCTGATAAATACAACATTTTTATCCAGTTCCACCACACGGAAAGAATCCAGCAGCCAATCTGGAGCATCCTGAAAAAACTGTTCAACCTCTTCCCGTCGTTCTTTTTTCAGCTCCCGCATAATAGGGAGCACTTGATATAGACGATCTGTTCCCATACATCCCCTTCCTTTGTATCTGGTAAATAGTCTCCTTACTATTATAAAACAAATCGCCGAAAAAAACAGAAGTTCTTACATTTCCGTGAAAAAAATTTCCGGCTGACATTTAAAATCTGCCAGCCGGATACATGTACGCCATTCTTATTTGATCAGCTCTACTTTTACAACTTCTGTCGGAACACCTGTTGCATCCTCTGCTGTCTGGTCATTTCCAACTTTAATTGTACCGTCTTTTAACTGTGCATACAGTTCATCATATTTTTCCTGTGTGAATACTTTAAATTTAGAAGTTTCCATTGGAAGTTTTACACCATCCTGAGAAGCGTCCAGAGTCACTGTTTTTCCTCCCTGGAAGCTGTCATTATAGTAATCTTCCAGTGCTCCATAAATAGAATCTCCAAGGTTCTTCATTGCGGAAGTGATGACTGTCTCAGACTCTACAGACTGGTCAACGTCTACACCGATCACAACTTTGTCTGCTGTCTCTGCCGCTTTCATAACAGAGTTTCCAACTCCGCCGCCACATGCAAAGATACACTCTGTTCCTTCATTGTACCATGCTGCTGCTTTTGCGTTGTTTTCCGGAGATGCATCAAAGTTTCCTACATAAGTATATTTCATTTTGATGTCCCCTGCTTTGAGTCCCATATCTTTTGCTGCCGCATCTGCTCCCTGGATAAATCCATATCCATAGCGGATAACCGCAGGTACCGCGATACCACCCATAAATCCAAGATTCTTGTATCCTTCTGTCACCGCTGCATATCCAGCCAGATATCCGGCCTGCTCTTCCGCATACATGATAGACATTACATTGTCTTCGATCTGTACATTTCCGTCCTTATCCTTTGGCTCTGCATCTACAAGGATAAAGCTTACATCCGGATATTTTGTCTGTGCCTCCATGATCGGATACTCAAACAAGAATCCCGGTGTTGCAATAACTTTTGCCCCGCCTTTTACTGCCAGATCAATGGCATTCATACAAGCCTCATCAGATTTTTCTGTTGGTTTGTAATATTTGTGTGTCAGGTTGTTGTCTTTTGCGTATTTTTCAAGTCCTTCCCATGTTCCCTGGTTAAATGACTTGTCATCAATGGTTCCAACGTCTGTGATCAGTGCCAGCTCATAACCGCCTTTTCCGCCTTTGTCTCCATCTTTTGCATCAGATCCTTCACTTCCTGGTTTCTGTACACATCCTGTCATTCCGACAACGAGTGTTGCTGCCATAAGCAGACTTAAGATTTTCTTTTTCATGTCTTCTCCTCCTTAATATCCACTGGTCTGTTCGCCCTGAATCAGTTGAATTGCAGAGCTGGTACCAATTCTATCACATCCTGCTTCCAGGAATGCTTCCATATCAGCCACTGTCTTGACTCCGCCCGCTGCTTTCATTTTTACGTCCGGTCCGATATTCTCTCTAAATAAACGGATGTCTTCCAGTGTTGCTCCGGCTGTTCCAAATCCGGTGGAAGTCTTGATGTAATCTGCTCCCGCCGCTGTCACAGCTTTACACATCGCGATCTTTTCTTCCTCTGTCAGATAGCAGGTCTCAATGATCACTTTTAAGATCTTATCGCCTGTAATCTTCTTGAGTGCCGCAATTTCTGCCTGTACCGCATCGTAATTTCCGTTTTTCACATCGGAAATATTCACTACCATATCTACTTCAGATGCACCGTCTTCCAGTGCTTTTTTTGTCTCCGCCGCCTTTGCCTCTGTAACGCTGTACCCCAGTGGAAATCCCACTACTGTACAAATATTGATCTTCTCTCCATACGTATCATGCACCCGCTTGATGTAGCATGGCGGGATACATACAGAAGCTGTCTCGTATTCGATCGCTTCCTCACATAATTTCTGAATGTCTTCCCAAGTGGCAAATGCCCTCAGCTGTGTGTGATCCACATGTTTCAAAATTTCTTTCTGATCCATTTTTGTTCGCCGCCTTTCTTTTTAAAAATACTCTACCTGCTCTTTTGTAACACGTGCGTAAACAAGCTTTTCCTCTTCTGCACGTATACTTTTTTGTGTCACTGCTGACAAATAACGCTTCGCTGCCGCTTCAAATAATTCTTCTCTGGAAGCATACATAGTCGCCAGAGACTCGCCTTTTTCCACATAATCTCCCACTTTTTTGTGAATGATAATACCTGCCGCGAAATCAATCCCACTGTCTTTCGTCTCTCTTCCGGCTCCCAGCATTGCAGAAGCGATTCCACAGCTCTCCGTATCCATAAATGTAATATATCCAGATTCCTTCGCGCAAACTTCATAAGAATATGGAGCTTTTGCAAACTTCTGCGTATCCCAGATCACCGCATCATCACCGCCCTGGGCTCTCACCATAGCTGCCAGATGCTCCAGTGCCTTCCCGTTTGCGATCACTTCTTTTACCATACTCTTACACTCATCCAGCGTTCCTTTTCCTGCCAGATAGAGCATATTAGAGGCAAGATGCATACAAACCACTGTCAGATCCTGTGGTCCGTTTCCTTTGAGTGTCTCCACTGCCTCGATCACTTCCAGGCTGTTTCCGATATTATGTCCCAGCGGAATGTCCATATTGGTAATCAGGGCAACCGTACGTTTTCCTGCATTTTCCCCAATGGAGACCATCTCTTTTGCAAGTGCCACGGAATCTTCCAGTGTCTTCATAAAAGCTCCGCTTCCAGTCTTGACATCCAACAGGATACAGTCGTTTCCGGCTGCCAGCTTTTTACTCATAATGGAAACTGCGATCAGTGGAATACTGTCCACAGTCGCTGTCACATCCCGAAGCGCATACAGTTTTTTATCTGCCGGAGCCAGATTGCCGGACTGTCCGATTACACTGACTCCCGTCTTATTTACTACCTCAAAAAATTCTTCTCTTGTCAGAGTCGTCCGAAGTCCGGGAATCGATTCCAGTTTATCTACAGTTCCTCCGGTATGTCCCAGACCCCGACCGGACATTTTTGCCACTTTTGCACCACATGCCGCTACAATCGGTGCAATGATCAGTGTAGTCTTGTCTCCGACTCCACCGGTAGAATGTTTATCCACCTTAGTTCCTTCAATCCCGGAAAGATCTACCATATCCCCGGAATGAGCCACTGCCAGTGTCATGGCAAGTGTCTCTTCCTCTGTCATTCCCTGAAAATACACTGCCATCAAAAATGCAGACATCTGATAATCAGGAATATTTCCCGCTACGTATTCTTCTACCAGATACTGAATCTCTTGGTGGTTTAAAGCTTCTCCGTTTCTTTTTTTCATGATCAGGTCATACATTCTCATTGTCTTATCCCTGCCTTTCCTCGACTATCTGCTTCCCTTGTCATATGGGATTCCCTCTGCTTTCGGAGCCTGTGAATTCTTGGAGAAGAATGCCAGAACAACCAGTGTTGCAATATAAGGAATCATCTTGTATACCTCATTCGGTATCGGCAGTGATTTCAGGAATGGAATCGTAGAGTATGCACTGGAGAGTGTTTTCATGATTCCAAAGAAGAATGCTGCCATTAAAATCTTGTTGCTTCGCCACTGTCCGAAGATCAGAACCGCGATTGCCAAAAATCCGTATCCGGCTACACTTGCATTGAAGTTTGTAGAAGTCGGAACAACAAAGATCAGTCCTCCGATTCCTCCGAGTACACCGGAAATAATCACTCCGGCATAACGGATTTTGTAGACGTTGACTCCCACAGAATCTGCTGCTCCCGGATGTTCTCCACAGGCGCGCAGTCGGAGTCCGAATCTTGTGTTTTTGATCACAAATGCGGCTACCGCAAAAATCAGGATTCCAATATAAGTAGAAATATAGCAATTCTGGAAGAACAAATCTCCGATTACCGGAATATCTCCCAGTACCGGCACTTTATTGATATGGAATGTGTCCGTAAACTGGATCTGCTGCATTCCCTGGATCATACGTGCTGTAAAAATCGCAAAAGCCGGTGCAAAGAGGTTCAGCGCCGTACCGCTGATGGTCTGATCTGCTTTCATATTGATCGAAGCAAATGCATGCAGAAGACTGAACAGTCCTCCGGTCAGTCCCGCTACCAGCATGGCGAGCAGGAACAATCCCTGACCACTTAATGTCCCCTGAAAAATATTGATAAAGAAGATCCCCGCAAAGGCTCCCATGACCATGATACCTTCCAGTGCGATATTGATCACACCGCTTCGTTCCGAATACATTGCTCCGATTGCAACGATCAAAAGCGGAATGGCAAAATACATCGTCTGCTGTACAACGAAATATGCTACATTCATGACTGTCCCTCCTTCCCTGCACGATCTGTTCCTGATTTTTTCTCTGCCTTTTTCGCTTTTCTCATCTGAAATTTATAAATCGTATTTTTAAATAACAGGGAAAGCGCTCCGCAGTAAATAATCGCTGCAATAATAATATCAATCACTTCCGGTGCGAAATCAAACAGCTGCATATTGTTTCCGCCTACTGTGATATATCCGATGAAAAGTCCTGCAAATAAAATTCCGATCGGATTGGAAAGTCCGAGCAGTGCAACGGAAATTCCGGAGAATCCTTCCGGTGCGATCACGTCCAGTACCTGCATATATTTTCCGGAGTTTGCCAGATATAACAGTGCTCCGCCGAGTCCGGAGAGCGCACCTGCGATCACCATGGAAAGTACGATATTGCGCTTTTCATTGATACCTGCATACCGGCTGGCATCCGGATTCATTCCGCAGGCTTTCAGTTCGTATCCGAAAATCGTCTTATTCAACAGAATGTAAATTAAGATCACGCATCCAATGGCGATCAAAATTCCGACATTGATGCTTGCTCCCGGGAACAGTTTATCCAGTCCGCCTTTCGGAAGATTTGCTCCCTCTGCTACTGCCATGGACTGATTCTTTACCTGATCATATACGGTATTCTGAATCAGCATATTGGTCAGATACATTCCGATATAGTTCATCATAATGGATGAAATTACTTCATTTACATTGAAAAATGCTTTTAAAAGTCCAGGAACCATGCCCCAGAGCGCTCCTGCCAGAATCGCTGCCAGAAGTGCCGCCAGACAATGAACTCCCGGCGGGAGAAATGTGAATTTGACTCCCACATATACCGCTGCAAACGCACCGGCTGTAAACTGTCCGGACGCTCCGATATTAAACAATCCGGTCTTAAATGCAAATCCTACGGAAAGTCCTGTCATGATCAGCGGTGTCGCCATATACAGCACCTGTCCGAATCCCTGCATTCCATCCGTAAACCCACCCTGAATGATCATCATAAATCCGCCGAATGCCTGGCTTGGATTACTGATCAGAAGAATGATCAGACCAAACAACAGACCGCAGACGATCGCAAGAATGGAGGAACTGAAATTGACAAAGCCTTCTCCTTTAAACAAATTCTTAATCTTCATTCTTCACACTCCTTTTCGCTCCTGCCATGTAAAGTCCGAGTTCTTCTGTCGTAATCTTCTTCGGATCCAGATCTGCAACAATCTCACCCTCGTACATGACGATGATCCTGTCACTGACATTCATCACCTCATCCAGTTCCAGTGAAACGAGAAGAACTGCCTTTCCTGCGTCCCGCTGCTCAATGAGCTGTTTGTGGATGTACTCGATCGCACCTACGTCCAGACCTCGTACCGGCTGTACTGCAATGACAATTTCCGGATTACGGTCCAGCTCTCTGGCAATAATCGCTTTCTGCTGATTTCCTCCCGACATGCCTCTGGCAATACTCTTCTCCCCCTGACTGGAACGGATATCAAATTTCTCGATCAGCATTTTCGCATACTGACGAATCGCATCAAATTTTAAAAAGCCGTGATTCTGGAATCTCCTGGTATAGTAAGACTGCAGAACCAGGTTTTCCTGAAGTGTGTAATCTAAAACCAGTCCGTCTTTGTGACGATCTTCCGGAATATGCGCCACTCCGTCCAGACATTTCTGACGAATACTCTCTTTGGTGATATCCTTTCCATTTAAGATCACCTGTCCATGCTCGATCGGTATCAGACCTGTGATTCCATATACCAGCTCAGACTGTCCGTTTCCGTCAATACCTGCCACGCAGAGAATCTCGCCTTTTCTTACCTGGAAAGATACATTGTCAACCGCAGCTTTTCCATGATGTCTGGATTTTACAGTCAGATTTTTCACTTCCAGAACCGGTTCTCCCGGTGTCATCTCCGGTTTGTCTACGATAAAGTTGACCTTGCGTCCGACCATCATCTCAGACATCTGCTCTTTGGATGTCTCTGCCACCTCGACAGTTCCGATGTATTTTCCTTTTCTCAGAACACTGCATCGATTTGCAACTTCTTTGATCTCATTGAGCTTATGTGTGATAAAGATAATGGATTTTCCTTCTGCGATCAGCTGCTTCATCACCTTCATCAGTTCACTGATTTCCTGTGGTGTCAGAACTGCTGTCGGCTCGTCAAAGATCAGGATATCATTGTCGCAGTAGAGCATCTTTAAGATCTCCACTCTCTGCTGCATCCCAACTGTGATATCCGAAATATACGCATCCGGATCGATCTTGAATTTGTACTTCTCACTGAGCTCCATTACTTTTTTACGGGCTGCATCCATTTTGAGCACACCCATCTTTGTTGTCTCACGTCCCAGAACAATACTTTCCAGAACTGTGAAGTTGTGTACCAGCTTGAAGTGCTGGTGTACCATTCCGATTCCAAGATCATTGGCGTCATTCGGGTTGTTGATGTTCACTGTTTTCCCATTGATGCGGATCTCTCCTTCCTCCGGCTGGTACAGACCGAAGAGAATGCTCATCAGTGTTGACTTTCCTGCTCCATTTTCACCGAGCAGCGCGTGGATCTCGCCTTTTTTTACCTGGAGGGTGATATCATCGTTTGCTTTGAAATTTCCAAACTGTTTGGTGATGTGGTTCATTTCAATTACATATTCCACATTCGCTTCCTCCCTTTCTCTTTTATTTCTTTAAAATGTATTCTTTCATACTTGTTCCGTCCGTATTATTTTCCACATTGAAAATATCAAGGATCGTTGCTGCAATATCTGCAAAACTTTCTCTTGTTCCGAGATTCACATCTTCCCGGATGCTCTTGCCGTAAACAAGAAACGGTGTGTGCTCCCGTGTGTGATCCGTTCCCGGAAATCCCGGATCGCATCCGTGATCGGCAGTGATCATCAGAATATCGTCATCTCTCATCCGTTCCATAAAGGTTCCCAGCTGACGGTCAAATGTTGTCGCCGCCTCTGCATAGCCTTTCCTATTGTTCCTGTGTCCGTACACCATGTCAAAATCCACCAGATTCACAAAACAGATTCCGTTAAAATCTACATCCTGTGTCTCGATGGTTTTTTCCATTCCGTCCACATTATTCTGGATACGCTGTGTATGCTGGATTCCTTGTCCTGCAAAAATATCATAGATTTTTCCTACACCATACGTATCATATCCGGCTTTTACAAGTGCATCCAGCATCGTGTCTTTTGGCGGCAGTAAGGAAAAATCATGCCGGTTCGCAGTTCTGGTAAAATTCGGTGCTGTCCCGATAAACGGTCTTGCAATGACACGTCCAACCCCATGCTCTCCCACAAGGATCCTTCTTGCGATCTCACAGTCCCGATACAGTTCTTCGATCGGAACCACATCTTCATGTGCTGCAATCTGAAATACACTGTCCGCAGAAGTATATACAATCAGCGCTCCTGTCTCTACATGCTCCTGCCCGTAATCCCGGATCACGTCTGTTCCGGAGTACGGCTTGTTGCACAGAACCTTCCTTCCCGTCTCACGCTCAAACGCATCCAGCACTTCCTTCGGAAATCCATCCGGATACGTCGGAAGCGGTTTTGGAGAGATCACTCCGGCAATCTCCCAGTGCCCAATCGTCGTATCTTTCCCTCTGGACTGCTCCTTCATACGTGCATATGAACCGATAGGGTGCTCTTCTTTCTCCATCCAGTCCACGCCATCGATGTTGAAAAGCCCGATCCTTTTCATGTTCGGGGTATCATACTCCTTCACTTTGGTGATCGTCTTCAATGTGTTTGCTCCGACATCTCCAAAATCAGCTGCATCTGTCATCTCTCCGATTCCATAACTGTCCAGAACAATCAGAAAAACTCGTTTCTTTTCCATTTTTAATCCGCCTTTCAAATTTGCCAATTCCGTCTTTTCTATAGTTCACATTTTAGACACTTTTTATAATCAAGAAAAGGACTGGAGTCCTTTTTTCGCATTACACTTTTATTTTCCCTCAATTTTTCTTTATATTTCAATTTTTTATCGTTTAATTCGCACAAAAACAGCCCGGCAGATCAAATTTAAATCAAATCCGCCAGGCAGCTTCTTTCTTTATACATTTTATATTGTTTTATACCTCGTCAATTGCTTTTCCAATATCATGACGCATATATTTGTTTTCAAACTGCACCCACTCTGTTGCAGCATAGGCATTGGCTCTCGCTTCTTTGAGATCTTTTCCCTTTGCTGTCACACCGAGCACACGCCCGCCGTTTGTCACAATCTGTCCGTCCTGAAGCTTTGTGCCGGCATGGAAACAGTAATACCCTTCATGCTTGTTAAATTCTTCCAACCCCTGAATCGGGAAACCTTTTTCATAACTTACCGGATATCCTTCGGATGCCAGTACCACGCATACTGCTGCATTGTCTTCAAACTGCAGATCTACCTGATCCAGTGTTCCGTCAATACATGCTTCCACAACTTCAATCAAATCATTCTTCATACGCGGCAGTACAACCTGCGCTTCCGGATCCCCGAAGCGTGCATTGTATTCCAGTACCTTCGGTCCCTCTTCTGTCAGCATCAGTCCAAAAAAGATCACGCCTTTAAACTCTCTACCCTCTGCTGCCATAGCATCCACCGTTGCCTGATAAATGTGTTCGCTACAAAATTCTTCCACTTCTTTTGTGTAGAACGGGCTTGGTGAAAATGTTCCCATTCCACCTGTGTTCAGGCCTGTATCTCCATCTCCCGCACGCTTGTGATCCTGTGCAGAAGTCATGGTCTTAATGGTCTTTCCGTCTACGAAAGAAAGAACAGAAACCTCCCGGCCTGTCATAAATTCTTCGATGACCATCTCATTTCCGGCTGTTCCGAACTTCTTATCCAGCATGATCGTACGCACGCCTTCTTTTGCCTCTTCAAAATTCTGACAGATTAAAACACCTTTTCCAAGTGCCAGTCCGTCTGCTTTGAGCACGATTGGGAATTTTGCAGTCTCCAGATATGCGATTGCTGCATCCGGATCTGTAAAATTCTCATATGCGGCTGTCGGAATATGATATTTCTTCATCAGGTCCTTTGAAAACGCTTTGGATCCCTCCAGGATCGCTGCATTCTTTCTTGGTCCGAATGTGCGGATACCGGCTGCTTCCATCTCATCCACAAGACCTCCCACCAGAGGATCATCCATTCCCACAATACAAAGATCGATCGATTTTTCTTTTGCAAATGCGACCAGTTTTTCAAATTCCATGGCGCCGATCGGCACACACTCTGCGAATTCTTCAATCCCTGCATTTCCCGGTGCACAGTACATCTTTTCTACTTTGCTGCTCTTTGCGGCGCTGGCTGCGATCGCATGTTCTCTTCCGCCGCTTCCGACTATTAAAACTTTCATGGCAGTCTCCTCTTCTACTGTGTGATCACAGTTCTTCCGTCTTTTACCGTTACTTTTCCATTGGCGATCAGATCGATCGCTTCCGGCAGAATCTTCCATTCTGCCTGCTCCATCACCCGGCGCTGCAAAATCTCAGGAGTATCATCCGGCTGTGTTTCTACTGCTTTCTGTAACAGGATCGGACCGGTATCCGTCCCCTCATCCACAAAATGAACCGTTGCACCGACTACCTTTACACCGCGCTCTAGAGCTGCCTCATGTACCTTCAGTCCGTAAAATCCTTTTCCACAGAAGGAAGGGATCAAAGACGGATGAATATTGATCATACGGTTGCGGTATTTTGCAATCATCTCCGGCGGGATCACCACCAGGAATCCTGCAAGCACGATCAGATCAGGCGCATATGCATCGACTGCTTCCAGAAGCTTCTCATTAAAGATTTCTCTGGATTCAAACTCCTTCGGCGAGATACAACACGCCGAAATCCCGTGTTCTTTTGCACGTTCCAGCGCATATGCATTGGCGTTATTACTGATCACACCGACAATTTCCGCATTAGTGATCGTACCGTCTGCCACACGATCTATGATCGCCTGAAGGTTGGTTCCGCCTCCGGAAACCATCACGACTACTCTTAGCATAAAGTAACTCCTTTTTCTCCGGCTTCGATCTTACCTACTACATATGGAGTATCTCCGGCCGCTTTGATTGCTTCCATTGTCTTCTCCACATCTGCGGCGTCTACTGCCAGAACCATACCAAGTCCCATGTTGAATGTGTTGTACATCATCTGTTCTTCGATATCCCCTTCTTTTGCCAGCATATCAAAAATCGGAAGCACCGGATAACTGTCCTTTTCGATCACTGCATGCGTTCCTTCTTTAAGCATACGTGGAATATTCTCATAGAATCCGCCGCCTGTAATATGGCTGCAGGCTTTGACTGTCACACCCGCTGCTTTGATGCTCTTGAGTGCTTTGACATAAATTCTGGTAGGCGCTAAAAGTGCTTCGCCCAATGTACATCCAAGACTCTCATGATATGTCTCCAGATTTTCTTTTGTCATCTCAAACACTTTTCTCACCAGAGAGAATCCGTTGCTGTGCACACCGGAAGACGCCATCCCGATCAGTACATCTCCTGCTTTTAAGTCTTCTCCTGTGATCATCTCTTTTTTATCACAGACACCTACTGCAAATCCGGCCAGATCATAATCTTCCTCCGGCATCAGTCCCGGATGCTCTGCTGTCTCACCACCGATCAGCGCTGCTTCTGACTGCAAACATCCTTCTGCAACACCGCTTACGATCGATGCGATCTTTTCCGGGTAATTCTTTCCACATGCGATGTAATCCAGGAAAAATAATGGTTCTCCTCCTGCACATGCAATATCATTGACACACATCGCAACTGCATCGATTCCGATCGTATCATGCTTGTCCATGATCATTGCCAGTTTGACTTTTGTACCGCATCCGTCTGTTCCGGAAAGCAGTACCGGCTCTTCCATCTCTTTGATCTTTGCAAGAGAAAACGCACCGGAAAATCCACCCAGTCCACCGAGTACTTCCGGACGCATTGTTTTCTTTACGTGTTCTTTCATAAGTTCCACTGATTTGTAACCAGCCTCAATATCCACACCTGCATTCTTATAATCCATAACTATTCTCCATTTCTTACATCGTCTGTGCTCTATTTTTCCAGATACGCCTGATATCCGATCTCGTCCAGCTTTTCTGCTTTTTTCTGAACTGTCTCTTTCATCTCTTCTGAATATGCTTTGAGTTTTTTCAAAACTTCCTCATCTGAGGTCGCAAGAATCTTTGCTGCCAGAATTGCCGCATTCATACCTCCGTCAATCGCAACAGTGGCAACCGGAATTCCCGGCGGCATCTGAACGATCGAATAGAGTGCATCCATTCCATCCAGATTCTTTCCGGACATCGGAACTCCTACTACTGGCATCGGGAAAAGTGCCGCACACATTCCCGGAAGATGTGCTGCCATTCCTGCTCCTGCGATGATCACTTTGATCCCCTTTCCTTCGGCCGCCTTTGCCCAGTCAAAAAACACATCAGGCATACGGTGTGCGGAAATGATCGTCATCTCGTAATCAATTCCCAGTTTTTCCAGCATGTCCGCAGCTTTGCTCATCACCTTAAGGTCTGAATCACTGCCCATTACAATTCCTACTTTTGGCATATCTTGTCCACCTTTCTTAACTTTTGTGTATTCCCTGTCTATTTCTCAAAAGATCCGTCCGGCATCTTTTTGCCCTCAGTCACGAATCTTCCGTCCTCCAATAGTATAATATTTTTTCCTTCTTTTGTTAATACACTTATTTCTTCTAACTCTTCATAAGGTGTGGTTATATCTAAACCGTATTGATTCATAAGCTGAACTGATTTTTCATCAAATATGCGCAGACATTCCTTTTGTTCCTCCATGTAGGAAACTGCATCAGGACCGGCTTGTCCGCACAACGCTTCTTCCGCCCGATCCAGTCGTATTCTTCCTGTCACTCTGGCTGTCCACTCCTTCTCACGCTCATATCCGTACTTCATCACATCCAGTTTTCGCTCGATATATTTCTTATCCAGAAACAGCGCCTCATCACATTTATGATCTGCTTCATACTGCGGATTTACATTCCCATGCAGTTCGTCTCTTGCAATCACACCGGATGCCGGAATGCAGATGACAGGTTCGATTCCCTGTTTTTCCAAATCTGCCAGCACAGCCAAAACAAGCCGCTCAAATCCCGGACGATAAAAGATCTGTACCACTGACTTTTCAGCCTGGCAATCCTCTTTGCGATATCTTCTTGTATACGTGTCTGCTATTTTCCAAAGAGCCTCCTCGGAAAGATTTCTGAAATATTCTGCCGTTTCCAGTTCTTTCTCTCCCACATATTCCCCGTAAGAATACAGATACCGGTTATCTGAAAGATCCATTTCCCTGATCCTGTCAATGACTGATTTTGTGTACACTGGATTTATGGACTCTCTGAGATGATCTGCCAGAAATACATCGCAGTAATCGCTTGCATACCAGTACACACACTCTCTTAAATTCCTGTATTCCGGCTGTTCCTGCGCTTCAAAACACTGATAGATCTCCAGAAACAACTCATTTAAGATCGTCAGATAATCCAATCTGTTCGAAAATGCATACAGAATCCCGCTGCGCAATTCTGTATACAAAAAACTCAGGAGCTGTCCATAGACTTCTGAAAGCATCTTTACCGCATATGTCGGATCAGCAAAACTCTTCTTATAGTTTTCCCCCAGAATATCTACATACAGCTCCTGATTCCATCTCTTCCTCTCTTCCAGAGTGAAGGTTTCAAAACTGTGGTCTTCTATTGTTCTGCGAAGTGATTCCAGTTTGAGCAAAAAAGCTGCACACATCCGGAAATACGGCCGATACCTGTCCTGCACAGTCTCTTCCTGATCGATCATCTGCAGTCTTTCTATTGAGAGCTGGTGGCGTTCCATACATCTCTCGTTTCTATCCCGCTGCCATGTTTCCAATTTCATCTATGAGAGTCCTCCTAAAAATATCATGATCAGAACCAGCAATACCAGCCCGTTAAGTACGATTCCTAGCCAGCACGTAAAATGTCTTTTTTCCGGCTCCTGACGTCCCTTAAGACCTGCCCGGATTCCAAAAACTGTAAACATCATATCGATCAGTCCCAATGCACCTGCAATATCTGCCGTTTTCTCACGCATTGTATACGCATGAAGAATCAACAATACAAGAACAAACAATGAAAAAATCGCATACATACAAGAACTTTTTCCCTGTCTTGCCTGTCTGATTTTTTCTTTCTTCTCTTTCTTCTCTTTCTTCTCTTTCTTTTCCTTATTTTCCTTTTTTTCCTTTTTTTCTCCTGCCATCATATTTTCTCCTTATCCCATTACAGATCAAAAACAATACATATCCTAAAATTCCGCCGATCGTATTCAGTAACAGATCATCTACGTCAAAGCTTCCCACTCTTGTCAAAAGCTGAAATACTTCCACTCCGAGGCTCAGTCCCAAGCTATAGAACAATGTCATCAAAAAGCCTCTCATCCTGCTGGCAACGGATATAAAAAATCCATATGGCACAAAAATCAGGATATTTCCAAATAAATTGGTAAATACCGCGAAAAGCCCAAGCGTTTCCCGGTATTCCACAAAACGTCTGATCTCCTTGAAAAGCACAAGATTACAGCGGTATTCTTCACCAATACCGCTGCGTCCGTACCAGTCTGAGAAGATCAGGAAATATAATAAGAAAAAAATATAGAGCACAAATAATATTTTTCCCACCGTGCGGGTTCTTTTCACCTGTCTCTGATTCAAATTACTCCCCCGTTTTCCACAGCTAAAATGTAATCTCGCTCTTATTTTTCAACAGACGTGCCCCATTGACAATGGCGATAATTCCGGCTGTCACGCCTGTTACGATCGTAATGATTCCGATCACAATGCTTCCTGCTCCTGCCTGACTCATTGTTTTATATGCCTTCTCCATCTTCTTTCACTCCCCGCTTACTTTGCACCATACATTTCATAATATGCATCAATTGCCGCTTTTAATGTATCATCAATGATCACTTTTCCTTTATATGGTCTGTTGTAGAGGTGTTCTACGACTTCTTCCATTGTTACGATTGCTGCGGTGTCAAAGCCATACAGCTCTTTCACTTCATCCAATGCACATTTTTCTCCGCCTTTTCCGACTTCCATACGGTTTAATGACACCATCAGTCCGACGATCTCTACATCGGCAGCACCTTTTACTTTCGGAACTGTCTCTTCCATAGATTTTCCGGATGTTGTTACATCCTCGATCATCACAACACGGTCTCCGTCTTTTAATTTACTTCCAAGGAAACTTCCCTTGTCTGCACCGTGATCTTTTTCTTCTTTGCGGTCTGAACAGTAACGCACTTCTTTTCCGTATAATTCGCTGTATGCGATTGCAGTTACAACTCCAAGCGGGATTCCCTTATAAGCAGGTCCGAATAACACATCGAAGTCATCGCCGTATTTATCGTGAATTGCCTTCGCGTAATACTCACCCAGCTTTTTCAGCTGAGAACCTGTTACATATCCGCCTGCATTCATAAAAAACGGAGATTTTCTTCCGCTCTTCAATGTAAACTCTCCAAATTTTAATACATCACTGTCTACCATAAATTCAATAAATTCCTGTTTGTATGCTTCCATCTTCCTTAAACCTCCATATTTATGGACATCTGTATGCCCCTGTAATCTGTTAAATCTTCTCAATTTTATCATAATTTTTCGGTTATTTCAATTTTTTATCAGCCGCAGTTAAAATCTCCTGAATTTTCTTCCCGGAAGCTGCCCGTATAAAAACAGGGAGACTACTCATATCACGGATAATCTCCCACCGGACAGTTCACCAGAAAGGACGTTTCACACTTTTATAAAATTCCAAACCAAAACAAAAATTCAACATACGCTTGATCTAAGTTCAGTTTCTCTGCTATTTTTTCGATGTTCATTCCTTTTCCAAGCTCATTTCTGATTTGTTCTATATCATATTCCATGTTGCCCGGAATCCTTTTTTCCTTATCCTCGAAAAAATCTTTCATACACTTCCTCCGTAGGCATGCTCTCTCCTGTAAAAATCCGGAAAGCAGCTTCGCCCTGCCATAGAAGCATACCAATTCCGCCCAGTGCAATTTTGCAGCCTGCTGCTTTTGCCTCCCGAATCAGTTTTGTTTCTCTTGGATTATAAACCGCATCTGCAACTACAAAATCCGGCTGGAATACGGATACATCTTTGATCAACGACTCATCCTCTGCCGGTTTCATTCCTGACTTGGTTGCATTCACAAGGATATCACTTTCTTTGATTTTTTCATATAATTTCTGGCTGTCTTCCAAAGGATATACCTCTACAGTTACACCAGGAACCTTGTTTTCAATTTTTCTTGCCGTATTTTCTGCATTCGCATAAAATTTATCCTTACAATTGAAAATATAAATCTTCTTTGCCCCTTCCAATGCGGCCTGAACCTGGATCGCAGTAGCTGCTCCCCCTGCACCCATAACAGTGATCACTTTATCTTTTACATCTGCACCGTGCTCCTTGAGATTTCTCACAAATCCGATTCCATCCGTATTATGTCCATGAAGCTTTCCGTCTTTTACCACAACTGTATTGCAGGCACCGATCAGTTCTGCTGCGTCAGAAAGCTCATCTGCCAGCTCTGCCACCTTTGTCTTGCATGGCATGGTCACATTAACCCCTTTACATCCAAGTGCTTTCAACGCACTGACTGCCTCTTCTGTCTTGTCAAGATCCACGTCAAATGCCAGATAAACATAATCCTGTTCTGTCTTCTGAAAACTGTAATTATACATTGCCGGTGAACCGGAATGTCCTACCGGTGAACCGATCAGGCAAAAAAATCCTGTTCTTCCATTAATCTCCATAACAATTCTCCTTTCTTTCCTAAATCATCATTGCTGTTTCGAATGCTTCCTTCGTAGCATCCATCGCTCTTCGCGCACGAACTGAATCTCCTATCACAAATACTTCTTTTGCAAATACTTTGATTTCCTGGCTCAGAGGATCATAATTACGGTATCCCATTGCAAGCACCACAGTATCCACCTGCTCCACACGACCTTCTGTTCCATTCTCCAGAACATAAGAGACACCATCCTCATGAAATTCTGTCACTTTTGCACCTGTAATCCCCTGTACCTGATACTCATTCAGTTCTTTCATCAGGAATTTTCTATGTTCCGGGATCACATCTGCGCCTAATTCGTCACGGAGTTCCACAATTGATACCTGATGTCCCAGTTCTCCAAGGAAATCCGCCACTTCACATCCTACCATGCCGCCTCCGACTACCAGAACACGTTTTCCCGGTTTTACATTTCCTTCCAGTACATCTGCTGCATGTACTGTCTTTTCAATTCCCGGAATCGGCAGCATGAGAGGTTTGGAACCTGTGGCAACAATCACCGCATCCGGCTTTTTCTCCCGGAGCAGCTCCGGTGTTACGGACGTATTTAATTCAATCGTTACTCCCTGCGCCTTACAGTTGTTGATGTAACTGCAGATCATGCCATTAATACATCCTTTTCCCGGGGGATAAGCTGCCAGACGCATATTTCCGCCAAGCATCTCTTTTTCTTCGTATAAAGTCACATCATGTCCTAGAAGCGCACATACATATGCCGCATATAAACCTCCCGGTCCTCCGCCGACAACGACAACTTTTTTCTTCTGTTCTGCCAGATCAAGCTCGGCTTCTCTTCCTGCCAGAGGATTGACCAGACAAGTAATTGCTTCTCCCCGGAACATGTTTGGCACACATCCCTGCAGACATCCAATACACGGCTGGAGTAATTCCAGTTCTCCGTCCTTTGCCTTTCGCGGAAGCTCAGGATCTGCGATACTCTGACGGCCAAAAGCAATCAGATCCGCCCTTCCTTCTTCTACCATCAGCTCTGCATACTGTGGTTCCGTATAACGTCCTACTGTAATCACCGGGATCTTAACCGCCTGCTTGATTTCTGTCACACAGCCAGAACTGAATCCCTCATGAAGAACGCTTGGCCCCCACATATATTCATCATGCAGGTGCACTGCTCTCGATACATGAAGCGCATCTACACCACATTCTTTTTCCAGATAAGATGCAACTGCAGCTGCATCCTGCGGTGTCTGACCTCCCACCACATCGTCCGAACCATTGATTCTGCAGATTACAGCAAGTGTTCCACCTGTTTTTTTACGGATATTTTCTATGATCAGTTTTGGAAGACGCATACGATTTTCAAAGCATCCGCCAAATTCATCCTGCCGTTTATTGGTTCTTTCAGAGATAAAAGAACTTACAAGATATCCATGGGCACAATGTACTTCCACTGCATCTGCTCCCGCCTGTTTCGCCCGCAAAGCCGCATCTCCGTAAGCCTCGATCAGCCGGTACAATTCTTCCGTAGAAATTGCTTTTGGGATTTCTGTCTTCACAGAGGCAGGAATACTGCTTGCCGATTTTAACGGATACCCCGTCACCTTGGAGTTTCCTTCCGGACCTGCATGCTGAAGCTGAATGGAAACCTTCGCCCCTTCCTTATGACAGGCTAAAATAGCCTCTTTAAAATTGCTGACGGTATCATCGGAAAACAGACACGGCTTTCTGGGACCTCCCTTTGCCTCCTTGTAGACAACCGTTGCTTCAAATGTGATCAATCCAAATCCGCCTTTTGCTCTCGCCCCGTAATATGCTGCAGAACGTTCACTCATCTTCCCGTCTGTATTCGCAAAATTATTTCCCATCGGACTCATCACAAACCGGTTAGGGACTGTCATATTTCCGATTTTGACCGGTTGAAACATTGCCTCAAATTTCATCGTTGCTTTTCTCCTTCCCCAATTTCTATGCTTCTAAAATCTCCGGCCAGGAACTTTCCAGCACTTTTTTGTATTTTCAAAATTGAATCTTGCAGCTTCCTCAACACCCCGGGCAAGAATACTGTCACTGATCACTTCTACTCCGAATGCACGCGGCTGTACACCTTTTTCCTTAAGCATTCTGCAAAAAGCTGCCGTATCTCCACATCCTGTTCCAGGTGCCAGACGATCATGCATAGACTCATCTCTCAACACATTTTCTGCATACGCTCTCTCATATACATCATTGATCTGAACAGAAACGATCTTATCTGCCGGAATTCCTTCCAGAACACAAAGATCGATCAGCTGGTTTGCTCTGAGCCAGTGCCAGGAATCCAGAATGATCTTTGCATTTTCACATTCACTTGCTTTTACAATCTCCCAGGCTCTTTTTACATTTGGAATGCCGCTGTATGGCATCGGTTCTACTCCGATCACAAGACTGCCCGCTCTGCCGCATAATTCTTTCAGTTTTTGAGCTGTGTGCTCCACAGAATATGTTTCCATCAGACCACAGTTAATATGGGAAACACCAAACAGCTCACACATATGAAAACACATCTGTTCTTTGTATTTCTGTTCGTAGCTTCGATTGTCTTCTGCCCACTGAACGATATATTCCACTTCAGTTACCTGCATTTCATACTTCTTAAGAATTTCCAGGATATCCTGGAGGAATCGTCATATGAACTTATATCAGCTTCGCTACTTTTCTCTGCTGGCAAAGACCGGACATTTTCGAAAAACCGCAGAACAATTGTGCATTACCCAGCCAAGCCTGAGTCATTCTATCTCCTTATTAGAACAAGAATTGGGGGGCACTTTATTTGAAAAACAGGGACGGCGTTCTGTACTCACTCCGAAAGGATCTCAATTTTTGAAATATGTAGAAAAATCACTGGACGTTCTTGATGAAGGGATTTTAAATATGCGTCACATCGCAATGGGCGCAGGAGTCATTGAATTAGGCTTTCTTCGAACACTGGGTGTAGGATTTTTGCCCGAAATGGCACATCGATTTTTAGAAGAACAAAAAGAAAAGACCATTCAGTTCAAATTTCACACAGGCATTACTGCTTCTTTGCTCGAAGGTCTTAAAGATGAAAAATATGATATTGTCTTTTGTACAAAACGCGAGAATGAACCTGATATCCATTTTATTCCTGTTTCTAAACAAGATCTTGTTGTGATCGCTCCGAAAAATCATCCGCTTTCCGGACACGAATCAATAAATCTGAAGGAACTGGCTCCTTATCCCCAGATTTATTTTTCTCAGGCCTCCGGTCTGCGAGGTATTGTTGACAATTTGTTTCAAAAAATACAGGTGAAGCCCCAGATTGCGTATGAAATAGACGAGGACATCGTAATCGCAGGTTTCGTTTCGAAAGGATTCGGGGTGGCAGTCGTTCCATATATGACAGACCTTCTCAGAATGGATGTAAAAATCATTCAGATCTCCTACCCTGACTGGGAACGAAAGTTTTATATGGCTGCTCTGAAAACACACCATATGACACCTGTCGTAAAGAACTTTTACGACTATGTCACAACAAATTACGGCATCCTTTAAGGAATGTCCGCACACATGAAAAAAGGATGTGTCACTTTTTTCACACCCTTTTTCGTTCTGCTATTTTACAATTCCAACCATATCCTGCACGCTTGCAAAATGGTTCTGTTCCATATATCTCGCAATGCCATCCACAATCTCCATGGTCACATTCGGATTGTAGAAATTCGCAGTTCCCACGGATACTGCACTCGCCCCGACTAAGAGCATCTCGATGGCATCCTCAGCCGTCTCGATTCCGCCCATACCGATGATCGGCACATTCACTGCATTGGCCGCCTCATATACCATGCGGACCGCGATCGGATGAATGGCCGGACCGGAAACACCGCCGGTCTTATTTGCCAGTGCAAAGGTCTTCCGATTGATATCGATCTTCATTCCTGTCAGAGTATTGATCAGAGAAATAGCATCTGCCCCGCCGGCTTCTACCGCTTTTGCCATCTCAGAAATGCTGGTCACATTCGGACTCAGTTTCATGATAACCGGCTGTTTTGCATATTTTTTCACTGCTCTTGTGATTTCTTCTGCTGCCTTTGGGTTCTGTCCGAATGCAATTCCGCCTTCTTTGACATTCGGACAGGAAATATTGATCTCCAGCATATCCACATCTTCATTCGCCAGGCGTTCTACCACTTCACAGTAATCCTCTGTGGATCTTCCGCATACGTTGACAATAATCTTCGTATCGTACTGACGCAAAAACGGGATATCTCTCTTACAGAATACATCAATTCCCGGATTCTGCAGTCCAATGGCATTCATCATTCCGCTGTGGATCTCCGCAACTCTCGGTGTCGGATTTCCCGGCCACGGCACATTTGCCACTCCTTTTGTAGTGACTGCGCCCAGACGGTTCAGATCTACAAATTCACTGTATTCTTCCCCTGATCCAAATGTTCCGGATGCCACTGTCACCGGATTGTTCCACTCTACACCTGCAATCTTTACCCGCATATCCATTACAGTTCCACCTCCGTTGCCAAAAATACCGGTCCGTCTTTGCAGACACGTTTGTTGTGTACATGGCTGTGATCATCCACTTCCTTCGACTGGCAGACACATCCAAGACAGGCTCCGATTCCGCACGCCATTCTCTCTTCCATGGAAATGTAGCACTCGATTCCTTTCTCCTGTGCATACTGCTTGATCGCACGCAGCATCGGAGTCGGACCGCAGGCATAGATCACATCTGCTTCCAGACTGTCCGCTGCAACTGCATCCATAACGTTTCCTTTTGTTCCTGTACTTCCATCTTCTGTCGCAATATAAAGTGTTCCATTTGCTTCCATCTCTTTTGTCAGAAACGTCTCACTTCGATATCCCATCACAAGCTGACACTCGGTCTGATATCCGGCTGTTAACTGCTTTGCCAGCTCCAGCATCGGCGGCACACCAATCCCGCCGCCAAAAAGCAGCGCTTTTTTTTCTTTTCCCGTTTCCAGATCAAAACCGTTTCCAAGCGGTCCCATGACCTCCAGTGAATCGCCCGCTTTCATCTGTGAAAACTGCTTTGTTCCGGTCTTTTCTCCTGTCACGCGGTACACCACGCGCAAAGCGCCCTTTTCTTTGTCAATCTCACACAGACTGATCGGTCTTGGAAGCAGTTTTGCTCCGTCATTTGTATACATGGAAATAAACTGTCCCGGAACCGCTTCTGCAGCCACAGGCTCTGCTTTCAGCCACATACTGTAAATATCTTCTGCGATCTTCTCCTGCGAGATGACCACTGCTGTCATTTTCTGTTTCTTAGACATGAATCTTCCTCCCCGGTACTTATCTTGCTTCTAATGCGCCCTGGATATCTGCAACCATCGCTTCAACTGCAGCTCTGGAAGCATCTCCGAAATTCTCTGCTCCGAATTTTGCATAAGCTTCCTGCTTGTAAGCCGCAATGATTCCTCTGGATGAGTTTACGATCGCACCCAGTCCGTCTTCATTGAAGAAGTGTACCAGATCTTTGCCCTGTCCGCCCTGTGCACCATATCCAGGTACCAGAATGTAAGATTTTGGCATCACTTTGCGAAGCACTTTTCCCATCTCCGGATATGTGGCTCCTACAACAGCTCCGATATAGCTGTACTCGTCACCCATACAGTCAGCGCCCCACTGTGCTACTTTTTCTCCAACCAGCTCGTACAGTGGTTTTCCGTCGATCAGCTGATCCTGAAATTCTCCGCTGGACGGATTGGATGTCTTCACAAGAATAAAAAGACCTTTTTTGTGTTCTTTGCAGACATCGATGAACGGATTCACCCCGTCAGAACCAAGGTATGGGTTCACTGTTGCAAAGTCCTCATCAAATGGAACATACTCTTTGCTTCCCACTTTAACGCTTCCCAGATGTCCCACTGCATACGCTGCGGAAGTAGAACCGATATCTCCACGTTTGATATCTCCGATCACCACCAGATCTTTGGATTTACAGTAATCCACTGTCTTTTTGAACGCCTCGATTCCCGGAACTCCGAACTGCTCATACATCGCGATCTGCGGCTTCACTGCCGGAATCAGATCATATGTCTTGTCCACAATCTCTTTGTTAAACTGCCAGATTGCTTCTGCCGCCCCTTCCAGTGTCTCTCCGAATTCAGCAAATGCTTTTTTCTGCACGTGCTCCGGAATGTAGTTTAACATCGGGTCCAGTCCCACCACGATCGGTGCCTTTGTTTCTTTGATTTTTGCTACCAGTTTGTTGATCATTTTTTCTTCCTCCCTGTTCTCTAAAAAGGGACAGAACATGCTGTCTGTCTCCTTATTTTTCGTATACGATCTTTCCGTCTGCTAATGTACAGCAGACTTCTCCCTTAACTTCCCATCCGTCAAACGGTGTATTTTTCCCTTTGGATGCAAACGTATCCACATCGATCTGATATTCTCTTCTCGGATCAAATACTACAATATCTGCTTTTTTACCGGCTGAAACACTTCCTCTGTCTTTCAGTCCCAGGATCTTTGCCGGATTATAGCTCATCTTTTCTGCCATCTGCATCACTGTGAGCACTCCTTTTTCCACCAGCTCTGTATAAGTCAGGCATGCACTGGTCTCCAGGCCCACGATTCCAAATGCTGCCTGTTCCATTGGCTTATCCTTCTCAGACATCATATGCGGTGCATGATCTGTGGAGATCACATCCATCACTCCGTCTTTTAATCCCTGTCTGAGCGCTTCCACATCTGCTTTGGAGCGCAGCGGCGGGTTCATCTTCCAGATTCCATTGTTCTCTGGAATATCCTCATCTGTCAGAATAAAATGATGCGGACACACTTCTCCTGTCACCTTCAGCCCTGCTTCTTTCGCATCTTTGATCATCCGGACGCTGTCTGCTGTCGAGCAATGGCACAGATGCAATGTGGCATCCAGCTCTTTTGCAATCAGGATGTCTCGTGCCACGATCACATCCTCCACCGAATTCGTGATCCCTTTTACGCCCAGTTCCTCTGCACGCTTTCCGGCATTCATCACGCCGCCTTCTACCATGGAAATATCTTCGCAGTGTGAGAAGATCAGCAGATCATTCTCTTTTGCTTTTCGCATGGCTTTTCGGAACAAAAAGGCATTCATGACAGATTTTCCATCTTCGCTGAGTGCATAACAGCCTGCCTGTGCCATCCCTTCGATATCCGAGAGTTCTTCGCCGCACTCACCCATAGTCATGGAGCCCAGCTGTATCACGTGTACCAGAGATTCCTCCTTTGCACGTCTGTGAACCTCTTCTACTTTTTCTTTTGTATCGATCACCGGTTTCGTATTCGGCATCGCACATACTGTCGTCACACCGCCTCTGGCTGCTGCCATTCCTCCGGTCGAAAGTGTTTCCTTCTGAGTCAGTCCCGGATCTCTCAAGTGCACATGCAGATCGATAAATCCCGGCATTACATAACAGCCTGACGCATCGATCACTCTGTCAGCTTCAGCCTGCAGATTTTTTTCTACTTTTTCGATATCAGTATCACGCACAAGCACATCACATACTTCATCCACACCTGTCAACGGATCCACAACATGTCCATTCTGAATTAAAATCTTCATACAGTACTTTCCTTTCTTTGTTGATTCTAAAGAGCGAATTTCCCTTCACTGAAAAAATCACATATGTATATTTATAATAACATAAAACAGGGGAACTGCACAACAAAAAGAAAAAGCGTGTTGTAAAATACATACTTTTGGGGATTCAAAATTTAACTTGAACTAATTTTAGCTAATTAGAAATGTGCACA